>JAEIGA010005324.1_pt1 | contig 19710 bp, 20 predicted proteins | sample 9270691 | NCBI WGS metagenome assembly JAEIGA01 (sample SAMN17057246, study PRJNA624740) | gut metagenome | biome: biome; isolation source: fecal sample | host: Bos grunniens | place: China: Xizang | collected 2019 | reverse complement strand
CTTTGCTCATCTTATTTTTCCTCTCTCAAATAACTTTTAATTCTTTTAATACGCTTTTTCCAAGTGTGTAAATGTGGGTATCATTGCAATTATATTTTTCATACCATTCGCACATTGTAGAACTTCCAACAAAAGCACGGAGGCAATCAAAAGTCAACCGCTTTTCAAAGTCGTTATATTGTCCACTTGCTTTTAGTGCTGGTGCATAGTCTTTAATCTTTTCCAAATTGTCTGCAAATGCTTTTTTTACCGTTTCAAATTCTTTTTGAAGTTTCATAATGTTTCATCCTTTCGTGTTGTGTTTGTGTGTTGTTTTATTTTACATACATATTATAACACATAAAAATATATTTGTCAAGTAGTATTTTGAATTGTTTACAATTTGTTCATAATTAAATTTCCTTCCGTTCTGCGCTCTTCCATGTACAATTAATCATCATTTTTAGAAATAAAGATTTTCTGGCGCCGTGCAAAATTCCGTGACATTTTTTCTTGATTTTTAAAAATTGAATTTTTCTGTTTTCCGTGTACAAATTTCTTTGATTTTTAAAAATCGTGATTTTCTGGTTGAGCGCAACAAAAAAATAAAAGCGGAAGATTTCTCTTCCGCTTGTTTTATGTGTTATATTCTATCCATTCTTCCCTTGTTCCGTCGTTATATATTTTTATATGTTGTTCGCATCTGTTGTCTTGATAAATTATAATATGCTTTCCGTCTGCTTCTTTTATTGTTCGTTTCATTTTCTGTCTTTCCTCGTTTTTTAATTTCCGTACTTGTTTTTGCCTTGTCCGCTAAAGTCACATATACCATCATCAACGGCATTTTTGCGGATTTCTCCATTGAGTCCAAGAGTAAAAATAATTGCTTCAAAAAATTTCTTTAATGCTTTCATAGTTCTTTTTCCTTTTCTTTGTTTGTTCGTGTTGTGTGTTTGTAACCTCTCTTTGATTACATACACATTATATCACATAAAAAGCTATTTGTCAAGTACTTTTTTAAAATTTCTTGAAAAATTTTTATTGTTTACAATTTGTTCATAATTTATATCTCCGTGCATGGCATATGCAATTAATCGTCATTTTTAAATATTGAATTTTTTTGGCATGCGGATTTTCCAAGCCAATTAATCTTCATTTTTGAAAATTGATTTTTTTGTACGCCCAAGATTCCGTTCGCCAATAAATTTTGATTTTTAAAAATTAAGATTTTCTGGATAGATAAAAAAAGAGCCGAGAATAATTTTCTCAGCCGTTTTATTTTTCTGTGTAATATAAGCAATAGCCATAAGCAAAAGTAAAATTATATTTTACCATTTTATATTGTTTGTTTTCTTCCAAAAAACGATACATATAATAAGCCTCTGTAAAGTATTTTGTTTTGGTTTGTGTTGTTGTGGTCATTTTGTCCGCTTCCCTTCGTTGTGTTGTGTGTTGTTCTCTTTCTTTCTACCTTTATTATAATATATAATAATATAGTTGTCAAGTATTTTATTTTTCCGTGTGAATCTTCCGCAGTAGGTCAAAAATTTCCGAGGCAAATCAAAATCTTTCGCAAAAATTCCGTGTACAATTTTCCGTGATATTTAAAAATATAAATTTTCCGTGGGATGTCATACAATAATTTTTAATTTTTAAAAATGATAATTTTCCGTATAGGTTTTCAACTAATTATTATTTTTAAAAATTCCGTTTTTCTGGTTATGCAAATAAAAAAATAACGACGGACTTTTTATCCGTCGTTTTAGTTTAATAACAATCTTTAATGCTATATGCTTTTTTAATTTCCGTTGCAAGTCTTTTGCATTGTGTCGTTTGTTTATCCGTTAATGTTCTTCCGTTCTGCACCTGTTTTGCAAATGAATGTATGTATTCATAGCCTTTATATAATGGGTTTATTCCAAACCATTCATTTTTTTCTGGTATGTGAATCTGTTTTAATTCATTTATTATTTCTTCTTCGCTTGTGTAGATTTCGTTCCATTTAACAGGATTTAAAGTGCTATTGAATTTTGTATCAATTTTTCCAATTATTATTTGAGCTTCTTTTAATTTCTTCATTTTGTTTTCCTCCGTTTGTGGTGTTGTGTGGTGTTATGTTCCTTACATTATATATTATATCATAATAATATTAATATGTCAAGTAGTTTTTAGAAAATTTCCAAAAAATTTTTTATTTTTTTTAATTTTTAAATATTCAATTTTTCTGGTTGTACTTCGGTTTTCCGTACTAAAATTTGTGATTTTTAAAAATGATAATTTTCTGGTGTGGGCAAAAAAGAACGGCGGGGATTTTCTTTCCCCGCCTCTTTTATTCTTTATAACTTTAAATGTTATTAAGTTCTTCAAAAAATTTTTCTCGATTTTCTGCAAGTTCCGCTTTAATTTCTTCGTAAGACTTCACCCATTCATTTTCCAAAATCTTTTTGGCTTCGTCCGTGTATTTCTTGATAATCTCGTCGGGAATTCTCTTGCCTGTCATGTTGCGGTAGCCTGTAGTGATTGCGATATCTCTTTTATAATCGCAGTAAATATCGCAGTTCCAACCGTAAACGCCAGCGTTGTAATATGTCGGCTCTTCTCCTCTCATGATGTACTGTAAGTCACAGTAACCAGCGTAAAATTTTTTGTTCCAAAGGTTGCGGATGTTTTTAATGCTTGTGTGAATTTTCATGGTGTTTTCTTCCTTTCGTTGTTTGGTGTGTTGTGTGTTAGTTATCTTCTAACTGTATACAGTATATCATATATTTTTCTATTCGTCAAGTAGTTATCTAAAAGTTTTTAAATGTTTACAATTTGTTCACAATTTCCTTCGTTTTTAAATATTCGATTTTTTTGGTGCTGGTCGTGTGTGCTGCCTCGGTTTTTCGTCATTTTTAAAAATCGTGATTTTTTGGTGCAGCATATGGACGGAATTATTATTTTTAAAAATCGTTTGTTTTTGGTGTATGGTATGGTGTTTTTTGGCGTTTTTAAATATGCTTTATTTTTGCTTTGTGAGCGTTCTTTTGGTGTGGTGGTGTGTTTGGTTGTGCTGGCGTTTTAAACCGTTCTAAAGGGCGTTTTTTGCGGTCTCACGGGGCAAAAATGCGGTTATATGTAGACAGGAAAACGGCGTTATATATGCACGAAAACGAACGGCAGAACGGCAAACGAACGGCAAACGAAAAACGGCGATTTTTAAAAATCAAAACGGCGGGCGGATGGTGTACAAAAATTTTTAATTTTTAAAAATCATAGTTTTCTGGCATCCTCTGGCATCCTATCCAAAAATTTTTGATTTTTAAAAATTAAATTTTTCAGGAACGGGCGACGGCAAAACGGCACAAAAAAAGCGGGGAGCTTTGCGCTCCCCGTATAATTTTATTTGTTAAATTTCAGCGTACTTTTTAAAGATTTTAACCAGCTTGCCTGCCGTCATATTTGCTTTATGCTTGCGATATTCAGTCATATTTGCATAACGGCGGGAGTCGATTTTTTCGTCGTTGAAATGTTCACAAAAGTTTGTGATAATTGCCTGAACCATTTCAACCTCCATTTTCATTAAGTTTTGCATTTGCTTAGCGTTCTGGAACTTATTCAAACGGAATTCAATATTTGAATTGTTTGTGACATTAATGAAATAATAACGGTTGTCAGGGTCAGCGTAACTGGTAATCTCTTTAGCGTACCCCGTGAAATAACGACCAAACAGGCGGCGGGTTGCTTCAGGATTCTCCTGCATTGCTTCGGTTAACGGCAGGAATAAAGAGTGATAGAATCTTTTGATATATCCCATGTAAACCTGTTCCCCGTTTTCGTTTTTCATGTCGTTAATAGATATATGGAAGTGAGTCCCGCAAGAATCGTTAATTTCAAGGTGACCAGCGTTTATTAAATTTTCAATCGTTACGACCATTTTGCTGGCAATGTTCAATCCCTTTTGAATTCCTGTTACAAATTCGCAAGTATTGCGACCAGTCAAGCTACAGTCATTTGTCGGGATTAAACCAAATTCAAACATAGTATTGCGGGCAAATGCGTCGTTATAGCTAACCTCTAACTCAGTGCCGACTTTGACGGCGTTTACTTTGTTTGTGCCTCTGGTTTTGTTGTTGCTGGAGTGGTAGTATTGATTTTGTGTAGCGCATCGACGGCACATATAAGCATTTGCCATACCTCTATTTGCCATGGGCGTTTTGACCATCTCGTCGGTGAAAAATACGGATTCGCAACAGGTGCATTTTGCAGTTTTTAACATTTTTGAAAACCTCTTTTCTTTTGATTTTTTGTTGTTGTTTGTTGTAGTGGTATTTGTGCCACTGTCAATAGTATACACCCAGAAAAACTATTTGTCAACACATTTTTTTAATTTTACAAAATGATAATATTTTGTTTACAAACAATTCACATTTTTAAAAATTCGCTTTTTTTGGCGTAGCGTTATTAGGAATGATTCTCAATAATCAAAAATTATTGATTTTTAAAAATGGCGTTTTTTTGGTATGGTATAAAATCGCATTTTGCACAATAGGGAAGAGAAGAGGAAAAAGATATATAATATATATTAATATTTACTCTATATTGAATGTTAAAAAATAATCTAATTTTACATTGAATATAGGAACGGGGGTATTTTACAATTATTTCCAATTTTCGCGCGCGCGAGAGCCTACTATGTGATACACATATTCCTCAACAAAAATTTTCTCGTCTCATCACTCTCATCACTCTCATCACTCTAAACAACCAAAAAACAAAGCAGTTTTATAGTCCTATTTATAATCCTATTTACAGCTTCAATCATTACTTAATCATTACTTAATCATTACTCAACCACCACTCCATCGCTACTTCAAATTAACTCAAACCAACCTCAATCAGTCCAAATCAATCCAAAGCAACACTCTATCAATATTCTACCAATCTAAATTATACCCTCATCCTCAAGAACATTCTTTTATTATATACACTCTTCTCTCCACTCCCTCAGCCCTCATTTTACATTCTGCTATCAACTAAAATACACTCATAAAATACACTCATTTTTTACGGTGAATTTACGGCGGAAATAAAAGAACAAAAAAAGTTTAATTACATTTAAACAACTCTAAAACAAAGTAATTTTAATTAATTAAAATAAACTCTAAGCTTCCTCTCTTTATACTCCAAGAATCTTACTTTTCTTAAAATCTTATCTAAACAATCTCTCAAATCTATCTATAAATTTAATTCTAAACGACCTCAAAATAATGCTGCCAAAAAAATAATATTTTTAAAAATGTTTTATTTTTTACCGTGAAATTTGACCGTAATCAAATTAAAAAAACTTCAATACTACCTTATTTTAATGTTATATATATTTATACCTCTTATTATCAATCGTAAGATTATAGTCTTAATCGTTTATAATAATATTTCTGCCGATAAATAAATAAACCACAAGAAAACCTTATAAAGAAATCTTTGAAAAATTTTTAAAAAAATTTTCTAAATACTATTGACAAATCAAAAATAATAGTGTATAATAGTATCAGAAAATATTCACGAAAATAATTATTGCTTATTTAACTATTAAAGTTATAATATTAATAACAAATATATACACGATTATAATATATCATAAACAAAAGTATCATAAGTAAATTCTATATTATTTTAAAAATCGGCAGCGAGTGAGCTTGCTCACTCTAGTATTCTTATATATCTTAATATACTTATAGGATAGAAGTCGAAAAAAGGGTAAAAAAAGTACCCCAAAATGTCGCAAGTTTGACAAAAAGGGGTAAAAAAAGTACCCCTTTTTCACCACGATAACATTTTAGTAAAGGAGGTGATACGAATGGATATAAACAACAATGACAGCAAGAATTATAAATATGAATATACAAAGACTCTGTTAGCAGATGCCGAATCAAAATATATATATATTCCTTTGTCTGTCATTGTAGACAATGAGTTAGATATTAAAAGAGTTGGCGTATTATCATATTTAAGAATACATTGCGGATTAAATGATGTGGTTGGTTTTACCGTTTCAGATATGGTTGAGTGGTGCAATATGAAACCGAACAAGAGAGAAGGCAAAACCAATGAAAAGTTTCTAAGCATTATAGACGATTTAAATAATAGGGGCTATTTAACATATTTAACTGAAACAAGCAAAAGCTCTTATATAAAGTGTAAGTTTAATACGGAATACTATTATAATCAGTGTTCAGATGGATATGCTGTTATTTATTTAGATGAGTTGGAAAAGCTGATGAGTTACAAGAATTTGCAAGGAAATTCTATTTCTAATACAACTATGCTTCTTGTTTTTGCCTATTTAAGAAATAAAATACGACGACGACCAAATGAGTTAAAGCCAGAAGAAAGAACCTTGAACGGTATTGAACAAAGAAAAGAGAGACTGCCTGACGCTTTCGATAGTAACATTTCTGATATTGCAAAAGAATTGGGAATGCATAAACAGACTCTTTCAAAAGTTATTGATATTCTCGAACAAGAATTAGGATTAATTGTAACCGATAGAGCTTACAGAGTTAAAACTGAAGACAGTGAATTTAGAACATTACCTACTATATTTGCCAATGCTTATAAACGAGAGGACAAATATCTGTTGGCTTATGGCGAAGAATATAGCAGAAAAGAAATTGAGCAAAAGGCTCAAAATATGAAACAACTTTATCAAGATTATAAGATTGATAAGAGAAAAAGAAAAAGTAAAACAGCATAAATAAATTTTTATGAAAGGAGGAATATTATGAAAAAGCAATTTGCATTTGATGATGAATTATTTAACGATGAATTTAATGATGAATTAGAAAATGATGAATTAAATAATTCGAGAAATAAAGATTGTCATCCTACAGACATTGATTTTTACCAACCATCTGATGATAGAGTTTGGGAATCTAATGTTGAAGATATAGATGGTGGAGATAATTTTGCTGATTATTGTAAATATATTTTTGGAGTACTCGCAGAAGAAGAGTATTTTGATAATTAATATATAAAATATAATCAAATATATAACTATTAAAGTTATAATATAATCAATGAAAAGGTATAGAATGAATGAAAAGAGAAATTTTAAAAATACATCAAGAAGGGCTAAGATTATATGTATGAGGTGAAATATGAATAACATACAGTATACATTGGTTAAAATCCCTATTAAAGCAATTGTTGACCAAGATTATAATATAGTTATTGATAGGGATACTGAAATACAAAATGAATATTTAATTACTCAAGGAACCTCTCTTCTGTTTGACCAGATTGAAAGGCTTAGAGGAAAATTTACTTCGCATATAAACGAAGTCATTCTTGTTGTTGCGAAAAAGAATCCAAAACAAGAAGAGCACTTGCGACATATATTGAATGAGGGATTTACATATAATGGCATCCACTATTCACGCTTTGGCAAATCTGCTTCTCAAGGAAAAGATGGTATCACCGCTTTTGTGTGTGACGAGATTTTTGATGAGCTATATACGATTACTCAAATGGACATTGAAGTCGAAGAGTGTGTAATCTCAAAATACGAAGCTCAAAGATGTTTGCCTTTTAGTTCTTGTACACTAATACATAATTATATGCCTAATATTGTTATTATTGGTGAATATGAAAAGATATTGGAAAATCAACTTATCAAATATGTTGTTGAGCGCAAACGAGAATTTGTAGATAATGAAACTGGCAAAAAGAAAACTTATAATGCGAGGGAAATTGAAGAGGGATATAAGGATTTAAAGCTCTCCCCTTTTGATGGCTGTGGTTGTCACGAATATGAGTTCACAAAAAATGTTAGTGTTCAATTAGGCTTGGACTATGAAGCTGCTGGTGTACAGGTTCGTCTGCCTTTTATCAAAGGCTATTCTGTTTATGTTCCATTCAGAAAAATATTAAGAGAATGGGGATTGGAATACATTACTGATATTTATGGCAATGAACATCATATTGATGATATTGATTGTATTTGGAATATCTCAATGTTTAAAGGACACAAGTTGTTTAAAGAAAAGTATGGTTCAAACGCTTGGGCTGAATATATGAATACCGTTAATAAATATAAATATAAACTCGGTATTAGTAAATATAGTCATCATATTAAAAATCTAAATAAATATACTCGAATGAATTTTCAGTATTTACAATGTTTAGATTTATGGAATTCTAAGTACATAGACTGCTTTGAGAATAAGAATATGCTAGATTATGATATTCTTGATTCAAATAATGATGGTAAGATAATTGAATTGGCTAAGTATACAACTAACTTATTTGAAAAAATTATCAAGGGCGATAAATTTTATACATATAGATTTATGGGAATTAATAATACCGAAGACTATGAGCCTGAAAGTAAATATCTTGAAGCAGCTCTAGTTAATGATGTTATGCTCAAAGACCCTGCGATAAAGCAGTTTATATATCGTAAATTAAAGAAGTCTATTGATGAGGCAAAAGTTGGTAAGATTTATTGTTCGGGATTTTATCATACTGGCGTTGGAGATATGATAGGATATTTGCAGTATGCTGCTGGATTAGTGCCTATTGGTTGTTTAGGAGAACGAGAGCTGTATAGTGGCAATTTTGATAGCGGCGATATTGTCTCCTTCCGCTCTCCTTTAGTAGACCCTTCTGAAGTCAACAAGGTTAAGATTGCACATAATGAACTTACTAATAAATGGTTTAGTCATTTAAAAAATCAAGATATTGTTATGTTTAATATGTATGATATATCGGCTCCTCAGCAGGGTGGTGCAGATTTTGATGGTGATATATTTTTCTTATGCAATGAACCAATAGTAATTGATTCTAAAATTGATAAAAATATTATTCTTGATATCGAAGATAAGGCTACAGCTACACCCAAAGAATATAACAAAGAGAATATTATAGAGTACGAAGTTATGACAAGAGATAACAGAATCGGAGAGATTACAAATGTTGCAACTAGTATAGAGAACAAATATACAACGAATGAAGAAATCAAAGAGTTGTATGCTGATTATTCTTCTCTTTTGCGTATATTCCAAGGAAAAGAAATCGACTTTTTAAAAACTGGAACTCGTTGGCAAATGAGTAGTGGACTCAGAAAACATTTAAAGCAGCTCCCCTATTTTCTGTTGTTCAATTATCCTAAGAAGCTTAAAACTTATAACACATTAAAAGAGAAGAATAAATCAATTGAAAACAAAGAAGATAAAGTTAAGTTAAACGCATACCACTCCCCTTCTCCCATGAATGAATTGTGTGACTATATTTGTACATGGGAAAAGAAAAATATTATGTGGGATAACAATCTCGATAACTTAATGGATACCAGAGTTTTAATTATCAATAACGATTTAGACTTATCTGACAAAAAGGTTGCTAAAATTGTAAGACGGTATATAAATGATTATGCGGAAGAAATTCGTAAGCATTTAGAAATACAGAAGGAAAATGTGGCTAGAACTACTAATGATTATCATACCACTTATTATTTTGCTATGGAGTTAATTGTTAATAAGTTTAAGGAGCAGTTGTCTAAGGAATTAAATTTAGATGAAGAGACGATTGCCAATTATGTAATCAAAGTTTCATATAATAATTTTTCAATCAGTAAATCTTTTGCGTGGGCAGCATATGCTGATTATATTATTAAGAACTTAAAGAGTAATTCAAATCCAAGGCGCAACATATCCATTGTAGAAGTGCCTTATAAAACAAATGACTCTTATGAATACTTAGGCAAGTTTTATGAGTTTAAGGCGGTGAACGAGTATAGATAAATATTTGTATGAAATAATTGAAGATTATAAAGATGCAGAATCCACAGAGGAAAAGAATGAAATTTTTAAGTCATTCTGCTCCTCTGTGTGGGGCAGCACAAACAAGAGACGCATATATACTAAGACTATTAGATTTAAAGTAAGAAGTGATTTGTTAGATTCAGAAATCGGTCAAATCTTCAATACTTGGTCTGAAGTTGAATATATTGGTTATAAATCAATGAGCAACGATACTGATTGGTGTAGTTTAATAAGACAAAAAATAAACAATCTGTATACAAGATATTTTGACGAAGAAGTAATTTTAAAAAAAGATTATATGGACTTGTTAAAAACACCATATATTTTATATTACCGTTGGATTAAAGGTTGTGAAATGAATAAAGATGAATTGACAAATACTATCGAGGATTCTATCCATAAAGCAATCGAATTAAAATCTGTGTATCAGAAACAAAAAATTCAATTGTCTTGGAATGAGTACAAAGAAGTTGTTGAGAAATTTTTACAAAGAGCATTTGATAATTGTAAGTTAATTGAGAATTATGAGAATGAAATGTTAACAGATAAATATATATATAACTTTTCAACTGAAGACAATTTTTATGTGAGATATATTTGTAAAAGTCTTGAAGGTGAAATGTCAAAATGGCAAAAGGAATATTATGGATTGCGGCGTGGGCGAAATAAAAAATATAAACGATGCAAAGAGTGCGGCGCTTTGATTGAAATGACCAACAACCGAGTATTGTATTGTAAGGAATGTAAGCGAAAAAAGCAGCTAGAATGGAGCAATAATTATAACCACAGAGTGCGTGTTTAGTTTTAGGAAATAGCCGTTAGACCTTGTATTATAAGGGCTTATCGGCATTTTCTTGGTGGTATTTATCATCTAATAGGTAGTAAAGAGATTATAAAATAATCATTTTAAACTACTTCTTTTGTTCCAAATTTTAGGTTGATTATTTGAGGTGAATTTATGAAAGAGCAAATTAAAATAACAAAAGAAAATCTTATAAAAGATATTGCCAAACAAACTAATAATAATATAAGTGATGTTAAAGTTTTTTATAACGCACTTGAAAATACCATTTTTGATATACTCTCTTCCGTTGATACAAATGGAGATGTTTCTATTAGATTGTTTGAGGGCATTAGTTTAGATGGAACTTATGTTTCTGAAAAAACAAAGAGAAATAATTTAACTGGTAAATTAAGCTTTGTAGAAAGTAAGATTAAACCGAAATTCAATATTACTCGTTCTTACTGTGAGAAGCTAAACAACCGATAATTTGATATAATCGGCGGAAACGCCGTTTTATATATGGTCGCAGCTACCTAATAAGGTGGCTGCGATATTTCTTTTCATTCATTTTTCTGCCTTTCTTTATTTGTTAGTTGCCTATCCTTATGGATAGGCGGCTAACAAAACTGAGAGGTTGATATGCTTCGTTAGCTCAGAGGCAGAGCACTCGCCTTGTAAGCGAGAGGTCGAGATATCATAATTCTCACGAAGCTCCATGATATTTTTTTAAAAAGGAGGCATTTAGTTATGTCATACATTTATAAGATTACCAATCAATTAAACAATAAAGTTTATATTGGTGCAACAACACGACATCCTTTAGTTCGATTTGAAGAACATTGCGCAGACGCACTTAGATTTCCAGATAGACCGCTTTATATCGCTATTAATAAATATGGAATAAAAAATTTCAAGTTAGAAATCATAGAAGAATGTGAATCAAACGAATTAGAAGCAAGAGAAAAATATTGGATAGAATACTATGGTTCTTTTAAATATGGTTACAATGCAACGCTTGGCGGCGGCGGTAAAAAGTATCTTGATTATGATTTAATAGTTGAGACATATAGGCAAATTGGAAGTTCTATAGAAACTGCGCATAGATTGAACATATGTGAAGATAGCGTGAGAATTGCTTTAAAAGCTAAAGAGGAAAAAATTCGTACTTATCAAGAAGTTATAGCTGATAAATATGGAAAAATGGTAAACATGTTTGATTTAAATGGTAATTATATAATGACATTCGCTTCGACTGCGGAAGCGGCAAGATATCTAATTGATAACAGTTTTACTAACTGTAAATTTACGACTATTAGATTTCATATTGCTGAGGTGTGTAAAGGCGATAGAAAAAGTGCCGCTAAATTTAAGTGGGCTTATGTTGAATAATATTTTTTTGTAATGTTTGGAGGTTAAATAAATTAAGTATGGATGAATTAAAAAAGTTAACAAATGAAACGGAAGAACAATATTTGTGGAGGGTTGGTCAATTAGTTGATTCTGGTAAGGTCGTAAGTTGGGCTTCTGTAAACGATATAGTAAATAAAGAGCTTGGCATTGACGAAGAGAAATGGCGAGACGAATCAAGTTTTCGTAAGAGATATCAAGCAGCAAAAAAATTTTATGATGGTTGTTTCTCTAAAATGGAATCTGAGGAATACTCCGATAAATTAGAAGAACAGTGCAGAGAATTAGAGAAGCAGCGTCAAAAATTGTATGCGACTAAAACCGAATACACACGACAAGTTAGACAGCAAAGTAGATTTGAATTATTTTATGAGAATGTCGCTAATGAAATAAAAATATTTGATGTTCCAAAATTTGTTGGTTTGGATTATTCCGCAAATAATAAAGAATATATACTTACAATTGCTGACATTCATGCTGGAGCTGAATTTATAACAGAAACAAATGGGTATTCGTTTGACGAGATTACAAGAAGGTTTAATAAGTTGTTTAATGATGTCGTATATTTTATTAAAGAGCATCAATTAAATTACATAAAAGTGTTATGTCTCGGTGACGATATTCAGGGTATTTTAAGATTGAGCGACTTACAACTTAACGAATCATCTGTTGTTAAGGCTACAGTGTTTGTAGCTAAAACAATTGCGAATTTTTTAAATGAATTATCTAAATATTGTTGCATTGATTACTACCACACCCCCACTTCGAATCATTCGCAATTACGACCATTAGGTACAAAAGCGAGCGAGATTGCGTCTGAGGATGTAGAGTATATTATTTGTAATTATATTAAAGATGTTCTTGCAAACAATGATAGAATTACGGTTAATACGAATTTCGGATATGAATATATTGAAGTTCCCATCTTTCAGTTTGAAACAATTGCAATGCACGGACATACGATAAAAAATATTGACAGTGCATTAAAAGATTTGTCATATCATAAAAAGAAATTTTATACAACTGCATTCCTAGCGCATTATCACGCTGCAAAAATGGGTGTTGTTGGAGAGATGTTTGAAACTGATTGTGAAGTAATTGTGTGCCCTAGCTTCATTGGTAGTTGTCCTTATAGTAATACTCTTTTAAGGGGCGCAAAACCTTCTTGTTGTATTTATGGATATGACGAACAATATGGGCATACAGAGACATATAAGATTTTTTTATAAAAGGTAAGGTTATATAAACATGGATAATATAGAATTGTATTGTTGCTATTCTCTTAACCTTAGAGAATTTCTCTTTGACAATGGTGTGAGATATAAATTAGCAGCACTAAACCCTAATAGTAAGAGTTTGTTTTGGGTTTATGTAAAAACGGAAAAACTCGATAAATTATTAACTGAATGGTCTGCTAATAAGCAAACCTCTTTTGATAAATAAATATTTTTATGTAGAAATGATGTGGAGGTGAAATTTATGGCTAAAACAAATAAGGCGAAATACACCTGTCTTTATTGCGGAAGAGATTATGTTGAAACAAATTTTTATAATTCATATAGTAGACTTTTTAGTAATATTGGTAAGATTCCATATTGTAAACAGTGCATAGAAAAATTTTATCAACAATATTATGAGGAATATGTTAATGAGGGTTGTTTAACTCCTGAGAAAACAGCCGTTAAACGAGTATGTATGACTTTTGATATTTATTATTTAGACACCGTTTTTAATTCGGCTATGAATAAAATAAGAGAAAGTAACATGAATATATCGCCAATGGCGCAATATATGAAGGTTATACAGCTTGCTCAATATAAAGAAAAATCATATGACAATACTGTATTAAATGAAATGAAAGAAGAATTTGTTGCCAACACATCAAATAGCATTTTGGTCAATACGACAGTTGACCAAGAAACAAGAGACTTTTTTGGAAACGGATTTACTGATGAGGATTATATCTTTTTAAAAAGAGAATATGACGATTGGACTGCAAGGCACGAGTGTAATACGAAGGCGCAAGAAGAAGTATTTAAGAGAATTTGCTTCAAACAACTTGAAATCTTAAAGGCAACTAGAAAAGGCGAAGAAACAAAGAATCTTGACGCAACTTTTCAGAATTTGCTTGATACTGCTAAATTGCAGCCTAAACAAAATAGCGGAGAAGCAACGGCAGACAATCAGACTCTTGGTACTTTGATTGATAAATGGGAAAACGAAAGACCGTTACCAGAGATTGACGAAGAATTGAGAGATGTTGATAAAATAGGTTTATATATAGACACATTCTTTAAAGGGCACTTAGCAAAAATGATGGGCTTAAAAAATGGTTTATCAAATTTGTATGATAAATTTATGAAAAAATATACTGTAAATAAACCAGAATATAACGACGAAGAAAGCAGTGAAGTCTTATTTGATGCTATTTTTGGAAATGCTTCTTTTGATTCCGATAAGGATGATGAGGAGGTGGTTAATTAATATGCAACAAAAAAAATCAGAAAAGCAATTGGCGAATGAAAAAGCTGAAAGAATTATGAATGGAGTTGCATATTGGTAACAACTTTGGGCAAGTTTTTATAGGTGCAACCCTCAAAGATTTGTCAAAGATTATTTAAATATTAATTTAAAGCTATTTCAAAAGATATTGTTATACATGATGATGTGTAGTAACTTCTTTATGTATTTGGCTGCTCGTGGACAGGGTAAAACTTTTCTTACCGCCCTATTTTGTGTGGTTAGATGCATTTTGTTTCCTAAAACAAAAATATGCGTAGCTTCCGCTACTCGTTCACAGGCAAATGAAGTCTTGCTTAAAATAACGGACGACTTTATGAAGAACTATGGTTGGGGCTCCGAAAATTTAAGGCGTGAAATTACATATGCTTCTGTCGGCGTAAATAAGGCTGTTATAGAATTTGCAAATGGTTCGTGGATAAAAGTTGTCACTGCTTCAGACTCTGGTCGTGGTAGTCGTGCTAACATTCTTTTAGTTGACGAGTTTAGAATGGTAGATTTAGACACTATCAACACCGTTCTTAGAAGATTTTTGACGGCTCCAAGACAACCTAATTATTTAAATAATCCTAAATATGCGCATTTATTGGAGCGTAATAAAGAGCTTTATATGTCCAGTGCTTGGTTAAAAATTAATTTCATTTTTACACCGCAACAATGCCAAAGTCATGTCGGGAGACAGCATCCTCGGCATTGTTGTGTTTTATTTTTATAGGAGGATGTGTTGATGAGAAAAGGTATAAGAAAACATTTTTTCAACGAAGATTATTTTGAAAATATTGATACGGAAGAAAAGGCTTATTGGCTTGGATTTATTGCTGCCGATGGAAGCATTATAAAAAGTAGCGAATATAATTCATTTCGATTATATATAAATTTAAGCCACATAGATGAAAATCATTTAAGGAAATTTAGAAATGCAATTGAGGCAAATGATATTGAATTGCAGAAATATACTTCCACAGATGGTTTTTGTAGCCCTAATGGTACAACTACTTCTCGTATTGTACTAAATTCCTTTAAATTATGTGCGGACTTGGCAAAATATCATATACATCAAAGAAAGAGTTATGATATTGAAATGCCAAATATCAACAGCAATTTAATGCCTCATTATCTAAGAGGTCTCTTTGATGGTGATGGTTCGTATTATTATCAATATGATGTTAAAAATAATAGATATAGGTATGTATTTGAAATTGTTGGAGCAAGTGAATTGTTTCTTAGGCAAATTCAAGAATATTTATTGTCTGTAAATGTTAAGACTAATATTTATCATAGGAAAGGAACAAATTCTGTTAGATTGATGTCTGGCAGCAGACAAGAAATTTTGAAGTTGATAGATTTGTTGTATTCTGATGCCCATATTTATTTAGATAGAAAATATAAAAAAATAAATGAAATTAAAAGTATAGCCGCTTAATTTAGAAATAAATTATGTTATTAGTGGGGTGTATCGGTGAAGTCCACCAAACTTATAGGATAATACCGAGGGCAATAATATCTAATATTGTCTGTAACGCATAGAGATTGACCGTTATTATGAAAGGAATAATATCTCCACGAGCCTCCGCCACCCTAGTTTATATTGTTTATAAATGGGTGAAAATGTATGCTGGTCTTACACGATGGAAAAGCGTAAGAACTATAGGATAAAAAACCTATGGGATAACATGACGATAAATCGCACTGGAGCTTTGAAAAGGCTAAGGCTTATACTGTAAATTTATTAGATGAAACAAAAAAATATTTTATATGCGGTCTTCCATATCAAATTTCAATAAAAGAAAATTTGTTGTCAAGAGAACAAATTGAAGATGAAATGTCAGAATCTGATTTTGACCCGTTAAAGTTTAGTATGGAAATGGACTGTATGTTTTATGGCGATACAGATGGTGCATTTTTTACATTTGATGATATTTCAAACCGTAGAAAATTAAAAAACGCAATTTACCCCCCTTCTATTGCCAACAATAAGAATTTTAAAATACCAGAGTTGGTTCCCAATGAGCGTAGAATTTTATCGGTAGATATAGCGCTTATGGCTTCTAAGAAACAGAACAATGACGCAAGTTCGATTATAATTAATAGTGCTATTCCAACGAATAATGACAATTATACATCTAATGTTGTTTATATAGAAAATCACGAAGGTTTAACCACTGATGAATTGGCGTTGGTGGTTCGCAGATTATATAATATGTATAAATGTACAGATTTGGTTGTAGATACCAACGGCGTTGGACTTTCTGTTTATGATATGCTTATTCAAGATATGGTAGACCCTACTACTGGCGAATTATATCCCGCTCTCTCTTGCTGTAATGATAAAGCAATGGCAGAAAGATGCAAAGTTGACAATGCTCCGAAAGTAATTTGGTCGATTAAAGCAAGTGCATCGTTTAATAATGAGATTTGCACACTTCTTCGTAGTGGTTTTCAGAATGGAAAAATTAATTTGCTTATTTCTGAATTTGAAGCTGAGGAGATTTTAAAAGACAAAATTAAAGGCTTTGCAAAAATGCTAGCTTACGAGCAAATGCAATATAAGTTACCTTATATTCAAACAACATTGCTTGTTTATGAGTTAATAAATCTCGAATACGAGATTAAAGGAGTTAATGTTAAAATAACTGAGAAAAGCGGTATGCGCAAGGATAGATACTCTTCTCTTGCGTATAATTATTGGGTTCAGTGTCAGCTTGAACGAGAAATGTTAAGAAAACAAAAAACTGGCTTTAATGCTTCTGATTATGCATCAAAGCTAAGAAGGTTAAATCAAAAACCTACTATGTATTGATAAATATAAACTTAAAAAATTCTAGAGGAGGTGAGATAGCGTTTTGAGCAATAAGGAAAACGAAACAAATACTAAAGATATTGTTATTTATACTGAGTCAGATTATAAGAATGACGAAGACAAATTTGAACAATCTATGAAAACGGGCAAAGTTGATTTTAAAAATTTTCAACGCTTGATGATAAATGACCTTTGTATGAACACAAGTGTTATTGAAACTGGTTGTATTGGCGATATAAGCTTACAAGATGTAGAATTCGCCTTGAAATATCCAAAACAAGGTTGGAAAATACTGCTTGCCGCTTCCAACGAATTGATGCGAGTCTCACCTCATTACTTTAGAATGAATAATTTATATTCTAATATGGCTCTGTTCTGTTGGTGGATAGATTTATATGATGTCAAAGAAAATGCACAGATTGACAAGATAAAGAAAACTTATTCTACTCTTGCTGCAAAGTTAGAGAGCATGAACTTAAAACACGAATTTTCTAAAATAATGAAGGTTATACCCTATCAGGATATTTATTGTGGATTGGTGTTTGAAAATCAATCTGACTTTTTCTTTCAACAAATAGACTATAAGATTTGTGAATTATGTGAAATTCAAGATGGCTTATATAATTTCCAAATAGATTTAAGTCAAATTAATGCCACAAATCTTAGCGCATATCCTGATTATGTGCAACAGGCTTATGTTGATTATATAGAAAGTCTCAAGCAAGAAAAGGTGAAACCTCAATGGTATAAACCTCCTGCCGACAAGCAGATTTGTTTTAAATTAAACAGTCAGTGGCAATTCCCCTACCCTCTTTTAATTAACTTAATTAAAGACATTTTAGACTTAGAGGTGTATAAGAAATTAAAATTGCAATCTGCAAGAACTGATAATTATAAAGCGATTGCGGTTGAAGTTCCTATTGATGAGAATACTGTTGATAAGCCTTTGCTTACACCTGATACCCTTGGTATTTTTGCTGAGATTAACAGAGAAAGTATGGCAGATGATATTGGGTTGCTCCATACATTAGGTTCAAGTGCAACCCCCATTAGTTTCAAAGATTCAAGCAATACAAGGAATAATGTAAGCGATGCCGTTGATGAAATACATAACTCTTCTGGCATTACAAAGGAGCTTGGAAACGGAAGTTCGTCGGGTACGGCAGTAACCTTCTCAGTAGAGAATGATTCGGGTTTTGTCTATGGACTATATAGACAGTTTGAAAGATGGATGAATAGGTTTATCAAAATTAGAAGATATAATAAGCCTGCATTTAAGTTCTTTTTCTATCTTTTAGATGTTACGATTTTTAATCGTGATAATGTTTCTAAGAGATATCGTGAAGCCGTGGCATTAGGCGTGACGGTTATTGACAAATGGCTTGCCACACTTGATATGACCCCTTCTCGTACATTGGGGTCGTTTATTTTGCACAAAGATGTTTTTGATTTTCAAAATAATTTTGTGCCACTTAAATCATCTTTTAATAGTTCTGAGGATGACAGCGGAACTGGTCGTCCCTCTGCTGAGAGCAAAGGTGAGACATTAGATGAGAGTGGCGAAAAAACAAAAGATTTAGATTCAAACATAGATAGATAAGGAGGGATAATATGTCAGAATCAAAAGTTAAAAAATCTGCATTATCCTTTCCTGTAAAGTTTGAAAGGGTTGAGGATGTTGAAAGTGTAGATGGCAGATTTACCAAGGTAAGAATTTGGCTGATGCATCTTGGAGAGAACTTTAATGGAAGCATATTTGAAAAAGATGTGGTAGACAAAGCAATTTCTACTTTGGAATATATACCAATCGTTGCTTTTATAGAAGACAACAAAATTGGAGAAAAGGATTGTTCTAATCACAGATATATTATAACCAAAGACGAAAAGGGTGTGCGTAGAAAGTATATGGGCAACGCTTATGGCGTAGTTATGTCCTCTGAGGATAATAACGCTCATTATGAAGAGCGGTTGTGTGATGATGGAGAAACACGAACATTTTTGGTCGTTGATGGTTTAATTTGGAATATGTTTGAGGACAGTTCTGAGATTATAAATAGAGACTTAATCAAGAATCAATCAATGGAATTGTGGGATGATGGCGTTTCTATTGAAGGTTATGAAGATGAAGATGGATTGTTCCATTTTACTAAGTTTTCATTTAGAGCCGCTTGTATTCTTGGAGATGATTACGAGCCAGCTATGATTAACTCTACTGTTGAAGTTCAGTTTACGATGAGTGATTTTGTAAAAAATATTCAAAGTGAGCTTAACGATAAATTTATAGCTTTCACCAAAATGGTGAATGAAAAAACTAATCAAGGAGGTATTGAAGCTATGCCAAATACAGACTTTACTCAAACTCTTTTGGCTCAGTTCGAAGATATCTCTGCAATGGTAAGACAGCATGAAACTTTTAT
>JAEIGA010005323.1_pt1 | contig 19710 bp, 17 predicted proteins | sample 9270691 | NCBI WGS metagenome assembly JAEIGA01 (sample SAMN17057246, study PRJNA624740) | gut metagenome | biome: biome; isolation source: fecal sample | host: Bos grunniens | place: China: Xizang | collected 2019 | reverse complement strand
TTTGGCGGAGACGGTGGGATTCGAACCCACGTGCCGGAGTTACCGGCAAACTGATTTCGAGTCAGCCCCGTTATGACCACTTCGATACGTCTCCGTATTGCCAATGTATTCTAGCAGAGAGGACTGTCCTTTGTCAATCGACTTCTACCACATTGACGGGCTCCTTTTCGAGCCAGCAGTACACGTTGCTGAGGACCACATCGACCAGCCGCTGACGGGTCTCGTGCGGCGCCCAGGCGACGTGCGGCGTGACGATCAGATTGTCGACTCCGAGCAGGACCGAACCCTCTTTCATGGGCTCTTCTTCGATGACGTCCACGGCGGCGCCGGACAGGTGTCCGCTCTTCAAAGCGGCCGCCAGAGCCGGTTCGGACACGATGGGCCCGCGGGCCGTATTGATGAAGAACGCGCCCTTTTTCATCCTGGCGAACGTCTTCTTGTTGAACAGGTGGTGCGACTCCTCGTTCAGCGGGCAGTGGACCGAGACGATGTCCGACTCCGCGAGGAGCGTGTCAAAGGGAACGAACTGCGCGAGGCCGTCACCCGAGTACCCGGAGAGGAACGAGCGGGACGAGGCCAGGACGTTCATGCCGAACGCTTTGGCGATCTGCGCCACCTTGCTCCCGATGCGCCCGTACCCGACGAGACCGATGGTCTTGTGGGCCAGTTCCGCGGTCGGGAAGCAGAATTCGGAGAAGTTCCCGGAACGGATCCATCCCCCGTCTTTGACGAAGTCGCTGTAGTCGTGGACCCGCGCATAGTGCTCCAGGAGGAAGGCAAACACCTGCTGCGCCACCGCGTCCGTCGAATAGGACGGCACGTAAGTGACGACGATGCCCCGCCGTTTGCAGGCGGCGATATCGATGTTGTTGTAACCGGTCGCGCATTCACCCACATACCGCAGTCTCGGTGCGGCAGACAGCAGGTCTTCGTCGACGTTCCATTTGTTGACAAACAGGATGTCGGCGTCGGCCAGTTCGGCTTTCAGTTCGGCTTTTGTCGGATGGTCCAGGATGACGAGGTCTCCGAGCGTTTCGAACCCGGACATATCGATGTCACCCCGGGTCAGGGTATGGTATTCCGGCATGACGACTTTCATGGGTATGTCTCCCTTCTGTAAATCGCCTCAAGACTAACACAAACGGCGTTCTCCGTCAAACCCGCCCGCGTTGACTTCCCCTCTTTATTTTTATATAATCATGAAAACTCTTTGAAGGAAGTACACGTTTATGTTTGTCGATATTGCGAAGATCACGGTCGCCGCCGGCAAGGGCGGCAACGGAGCCGTTGCGTTCCACCGTGAGAAATATGTCGCCAGCGGCGGGCCCGACGGCGGAGACGGCGGCAGAGGCGGGAACATCGTCTTTGTGGTCGACAACTCGCTCGCCACCCTGTCGGACTTCCGGTACAAGCGGAAGTACAAGGCGGAAAACGGCAAGGACGGCCGCGGCAACAAGTGTAACGGAAAACGGGGCCAGGACCTCTACATCAGGGTCCCGAAGGGCACCATCATCCGGGAAGTCGAGACCGACACCATCATCGCCGACATGTCCGATGAAGAGGAATTCATCGCGGCCCGCGGCGGACGCGGCGGCTGGGGCAACCGGCACTTCGCCACGCCCACGAGACAGGCGCCCCGCTTTGCCAAGGACGGCGCCCCCGGCGAGGAATGGGAGCTGCAGCTCGAACTGAAACTGCTCGCGGACGTCGGTCTTCTGGGGTTCCCCAACGTCGGCAAATCGACGCTCATTTCAGTCGTCAGTGAGGCTAAGCCGATCATCGGCGACTACCACTTCACGACCATCGTCCCGGTCCTCGGCGTCGTCTCCATGGGCGAAGGCAAGTCCTTCGTCATGGCGGACATCCCCGGACTCATCGAAGGCGCGGCGGAAGGCATCGGCCTCGGCCATGAGTTCCTGCGCCATGTCGAGCGCTGCCGGATGCTCGTCCACATCGTGGACGTGGCGGGTTCCGAGGGCAGAGACCCCATCGAGGATTTCAAGGCGATCAACGCAGAGCTTGAGAAGTTCAACCCGGAGATGACCGGTCTTCCGCAGATCGTCGCCGGCAACAAGATCGATATGGCCTCCGACGAGCAGATCGAGGCGTTCCGCTCCTATGTCGAAGGGCTCGGTTACGAGTACTTCAGCATCTGCGCTCCCATTCAGGAGGGCACGCAGGAACTCATCAACGCGGTCGCCGCGAAGCTCGACACCCTGCCGCCCATCAAGCGGTACGAGACGGCCGAGATCCCGCTCGAAGCCCTTGAGAAGAAACAGGACAACGGCTTCACCATCCGCGTGGAAGACGGCATCTACATCGTCGAGGCCGAATGGCTCGTCCCCATCCTCTCGAAGATCGATTACGACGACTACGAGTCTCTCCAGTACCTGCAGAGAGTCCTCCAGACGAGCGGGATCGACCAGGCGCTGCAGGACAACGGCATCGAGGACGGCGACACCGTCAGCCTTTATGACATCGAATTCGACTACGTGACGTAAGGACAGGACTATGGACCGATTTTTGAACACCGAGACCGACCCGAACCTGCTGAGCCCTCTGGACCTCGCCTTCCTCGGCGACTGTGTCTATGAGCTCTTCGTCCGGGAGAAACTCGTCACCGAGGCGAACCGGCCGAACCGCGACCTTCATGCCGCGAAGGTCAAACTGGTCAACGCGGAGGCCCAGGAAGCCGCCATACAGAAACTCCTTCCCCTTCTGACGGAGAAAGAGGCTTCGGTCTTTCGCAGAGGGCGCAACGCCCACACGAACCACACGCCGAAGAACATGTCGAGCGCGAGCTACCACGCGGCAACGGGCTGTGAAGCCCTGTTCGGCTACCTGTACCTCGCCGGCGAACTCGACCGTCTGCGGGAGTTTTTCGAGATAATTTACAATGGACAAGAGGAAAGTTCCTCTATATAATAGTTCCGTATTTTGACAATTCACTAAGGGAGGCGTGCACCCATGTCCGGACATTCCAAATGGAGCACCATCAAACGCAAAAAAGAAAAGACCGACAACGCGAGAGCGAAGGTCTTCACGAAGATCGGCCGTGAGCTGGCCGTCGCCATCCGCGAAGGCGGACCGGACCCCGACAACAACTCCAAACTGAAAGACGTCATCGCCAAAGCCAAGGCTGCCAACATCCCGAACGACAACATCGAACGCGCCATCAAGAAGGCCGCCGGCGAGGACTCCAGCAAGGAATACGTCGAGAACGTCTATGAAGGGTACGGCCCGAACGGCATCGCCGTCATCGTCGAGACCCTGACCGACAACAAGAACCGCACCGCCGGCGACGTCCGCCACTACTTCGACAAATACGGCGGGAACCTCGGCCAGTCCGGCTGCGTTTCCTTTATGTTCGAACGCTGCGGCGTCATCCTCATCGACCGCGAAGATGAAGATGAGAACGTCATCGACGAAGACACCCTGATGGAAGCCGCTCTGGAAGCCGGAGCCGAAGACTTCCTCACCGACGACGATACGGTCTTCGAAATCCGTACCGCTATCCCCGACCTCGGCGCGGTCCGCGACAACCTGGAAGCGGCCGGCTACAAATTCTCCACGGCCGAGATCCAGTACGTCCCGTCCACCTACGTCAAGCTGACCGACGAGGACGCGCTCAAGAACATGGCGAAGATGATCGAAATGTTCGAAGACAACGATGACGTCCAGAACGTCTGGCATAACTGGGAAAACCCGGAAGACGCCGAGGACCTCATCTGATCGAGACAAAACAAAAACGGTGTGTCCGGAGGGCACACCGTTTTGTTGTATAAGGCAGACTCTACCTGCTATGTATGTAAACCTGAGAAATGGGCGACTCAGGCTACACGCTTGGGTTCTTCGGAACGGTTCCGGAGAACGGCATGGTTCCGTGCGTACTCGGCACTTCTGGCGATGCGCTCCCGCTCGTCCCAGGCGCGCTGTTCTGCTGCGCGGGCGGCGTAATAGGTGGCGGAGTGGGCGGCAGCGGTCTCGCTTTTGGGGGCGAAGCGTGCCTTCAGCTGTGCCCAGAGTGCGCGTTCAAAGTCGACGACTTTGTCTTCGTTGAGCCATCCGATGAGAAGCAGGACGATGGCGGTGAATTCGAGGATGGTTTTCAGAGCGAACATGTGATATACCTCCAATGAAGCCGAACAGGATTCGAACATTTGTTTTTCGTTACAAGTCAATTATACACGCCAACCGAACAAAGTCAACACTCTTGTTCTAAGTTTTTTCGATGTGTCCTTTTTTACGGACACAAATCGCCAAAATACCCCTGTAATGTATCTGAAACCATTTGTAATTGGCTTTCTAACCGCTTTTATATTAGAATGATACTGGTATTTTACGTTTGTATGAAAGGAGAACTTCCATGTCATACGAAAACTTATGCATGAACTGCATGAAGGAAAAAGGTTCGTCGGAACAGTGCCCGCACTGTCATTTCCACAACGACTCCCTGCAGCTGCCCCCGTTCCTCCCCATGAGGACCATCGTCGGCGGCCACTATCTCGTCGGCGCAGTCACGGAGTCCAACGGCGACGGCACGACCTACATGGGGTATGACACGCAGACGAAGACACCTGTCACCATCCGTGAGTTCCTGCCGGACACCATGGTCCGCAGAAGTTCGGACTCCTCCTCCCTCCTCGTACGGGAAGGATCGCAGGAGACTTACTACAGTCTGCTCAGCTCGTTCCTCGAACTCTGGGGCAAGCTTCAGAAGATGAACGGCCTGTCCGCCCTCATCTCTGTCGTGGACATCTTTGAAGAGAACAACACGGCCTACGCCGTCAGTGAATATGTCGAAGGCGCCCAGTCCCTCCGGGACTATCTGCTGGCCGCCAAGGAGGGCTACCTGCCCTGGAAAGAGGCCCGGGTCCTGTTCATGCCCGTCCTCTCCACGCTGGCGACGCTCCACCAGAACGGCATCATCCACCGGGGCATCTCCCCTTCGACCCTTTACATCTATCCCGACCATAAAGTCCGCATCTCCGACTTCTCCATCCCGGAATGCCGGATGGTCAACAGCGGCCTCACGACCGAGGTGTTCCCGGGCTATACCCCCGTCGAACAGCTGGGCGTCCAGGCGGCCTCCGGCGCATGGACCGACATCTATTCCTTTGCCGCGGTCCTGTACCGCGTCCTCATCGGACGGGCGCCCATCGACGCCATGGTCCGTCTGGAGAACGACGAGATGATGATCCCGGCGAAATTCGCCGACGCCCTGCCGAACCACGTGGTCGGCGCGCTCGTCAACGCTCTCCAGGTCCTGCCGGAAGACCGGACCCGGAACATGGACCGCTTCCGCGCCGAACTCTCCGCGTCTCAGGTCGCCGAGTTCGCCTCCGAATACGAGGAGGAGGAAAAGGCCCGGAAACGTCAGAAGATGTACGCGCCTCATCCCATCGGCAACAAGGATGACACCCAGGAGCTCAAGTTCAACCCGCTGCAGCAGCAGGCGCTGAACGACGGCTATGTCCGCACTCACCTCCACGAGGAAGAAGAGGACGAGGACGACCGGCCCCGCAGAGACCATACCGGAGGCACGGCCAAGACCATCCTCACCACCATCATGGTGGTCCTGCTCATCGCGGCCCTCCTCTTCGGCATCCTCTATGTCACGGTCCTGAAAGACCACTTCACCGTCGACCCCGGCGAGACGACCACCGTCACGCTGTCCTCCGACGTCAAGGTCGTGGAGGTCCCGGACCTCGTCGGCAAGTACTTCGCCGCCATCGAGCATTCGCCGCGCTATGCCTCGTTCACCTTCACCGAGGTCGAGCAGTACAGCGATGAGCCGTCCGGCAAGATCATCGCTCAGAGCCTGACCCCCGGCACAAAAGTGAACGAAGGGGCGAACATCGAGCTGACGGTCTCCAAAGGACCGGAACAGATCACCATGCCCGAAGTCACCGGCAGCACCTATGACGACGCCAGCGCCCGGCTCACGGCGCTCGGGTTCAAGGTCAGCCGTTCCGACATCGCGAACGACGGCACCCAGATCTCCGGCACCGTCAAGTCCGCGTCCCTCCCCGCCGGCTCTCAGCACCGGAAAGGCACGCTCGTCGTCCTCCAGGTCTGGGATGAAGTGGAGACCACGACCGAGTCGACCACAGAGTCCGACATCACCGAGCCCTCGTCCGAAGACCCCAATTTCTTCGGGAACCTGGTCGGCGGAAATGAATGATCCCGCTCAATAAACCAAAAACCTCTCTGACCGAAGTCAGAGAGGTTTTTTTCGTAAGATTTGGTTCAGCGGTCTTCGAAGGGTTTGTACTCCCGCGCCGGGCAGATGTTCATGTAAGCCGGGCGGATGATCTTGCCCTTGTTGATGATCTCTTCCATCCGGTGGGCACTCCAGCCGGGGATCCTCGCGATGGCGAAGATGGGCGTGTAGAGTTCGAGCGGAAGGTCGAGCATGCTGTAGGCAAAGCCGCTGTAGAAGTCGACGTTGGCGCAGACGCTCTTCTGGGTGTTGCGCTTCGAGGTGATGAGTCCGGGTCCGATGCGCTCGATGCGCTCGTAGAGCTCGAACTCGTCGGTGCGGCCCTTTTCGGCAGACAGTTCACGGACGAACTGTTTGAGCATACGGGCACGGGGGTCGGACTTCGTGTAGATGGCATGGCCGAGGCCGTAGATGAGGCCGGCCTTGTCAAAGGCGTCACGGTTCAGAAGACGGTTCAGGTAGGCGGCGATCTCGTCATCGTCTTTCCAGTCCCGGACCACGGTCTTCAGTTCATCCATCTGTTTGACGACCTTGATGTTCGCGCCGCCGTGACGGGGGCCCTTCAGAGAACCGAGGGACGCCGCGGTGGACGAGTAGGTGTCGGTGCCGGTGGACGTGACGACGTGGGTCGTGAAGGTCGAGTTGTTACCGCCGCCGTGCTCCGCGTGCAGGACGAGGGCCATGTCGAGGACCTTGGCCTCCAGCGGGGTGAACTGGCTGTCCATGCGCAGCATGTGCAGGATGTTCTCGGCCGTGGAGTACTCCTCGAGCGGAGGATGGATGAAGAACGAGTCTCCGTCGTGGTAATAGCGGTACGTCTGGTAACCGTAGATGGACAGCTGCGGGAACAGCGCGATGAGTTCCAGGCACTGGCGCAGGACGTTCTCCGGAGAGCCGTCGTCCGAGTGCTGGTCATAGGAATAGAGGGTCAGGACGCTGCGGGCCAGGGTGTTCATCATGTCCTTGCTGGGCGCCTTCATGATGATGTCGCGGACGAAATGGATGGGAAGCGTCCGGTAGCCTGCCAGCAGTTCCCGGAATTCGGCAAACTGCTGCTCCGTGGGGAGCTCGCCGAAGAGCAGGAGGTAAATGACCTCCTCAAACGAGAAGTTGTTGTTTTTCGGGAAGCCTTCGATGAGGTCTTCCACGTTGTATCCGCGGTAGCGGAGGATGCCGTCGACTTCGGTATCGACGCCATCGATGACCTGGTGGCCCCAGACTTCGGAAATCTCCGTAAGGCCGGTCAGGACACCTTTACCGTCCCGGTCACGAAGACCGCGCTTGACGTTGTATTTGGCATAGAGAGCCGGATCGATCTGACTGTTTTCCACAGACAGCTTCGCAAGTTCCTCTACCTGAGGCGGGATCGTGGAAAAATCTCTTGCGAAATCCATTGGCAGCCACTCCTTTCTATCCGTTTCTGCAAAGCAGAACTTCATTTTTTTCAAATTGGAAACAGGGGTTTGGGCGATCCACCCAAAGAGTTGAAGAACATTTTATCATAATAAACAATGATTATCAAGAGAAAGGGCGGGCATCCAAGTGGATGTCCGCCCGACAGTTCTTGCAATTATTCTTCGATCAGGTTGCAGATGATCTTCATGAGATCGATGTAGAAGTCCCGGTATTTGTCGGGGCGCTGGAGCACGCCGAGGTAGCCGAGAGAGTTGCCTTCCCAGATCGGCATCTGGTACCACTCACCGGGGTAGCAGTCGTTCACGGAGCGGTAAGCCCGGACGGCTTCGGTGGAGGGAGCCAGTGTGTTGTCGGTATTGATGAAACCGTCGTTCGGATGCAGGACCGGCGTTGCCAGCGGGGCGTCGGCGAGGTAGTTCTTGTAAGTGCCGATGAGCGCCGCGGTGGGAGCAACGGGGAGTCCGCCGTGTCTCAGGTCCGGCAGCGTGAGCTCGAGGCGGTTTTCCTGAGCGCGCCGATAGGACTTCGAGGTGAACGGGTTCTCATATTTGCGGATCTTCCGCTCGGGGAGAAGACGGCCGTAGTCACGGGTCGCCTCTGCCGAGTATGCAAAGTAGTAGGTGTCGGGGTTGGTCTCGAGACGTTTGTTGAAATCTGCCATGCCGTCGAGTCCCATCTCGTAGAAGAGGTTCGTGCGGGACTTCTGGAGGTATTCGTCCACGTCTTCCTCAGTGAAGTAATCTTCACTCATCTTGAAGCAGAGGCCTGCCATCTTTCTGGTGATGCCGGGCATCTTGTCTTCGAGTGCCTGGATGAGGGTCGTGCCGTCGTTGTTCCCGGCGAGGGTGACGACCGCGTGGACCGCCTTGCCGTTGCCGCCGGCAAACAGCGGAGAGAGGTCTCCCCCTTCGGCCTGTTCCTTCTTCGAGCCGAATGCCATCAGGTAGGCGAGCATGCGGGCAACGGGTGCGCCGAAGCCGTGAGCGATGAGTGTGACTTTCTTGAGTTTTCCGAATTCGTTGGTCGTTCCCCAGTCACCGACGAATCCTTTATAAGTCTTTCCGTAACGCGGTTTGCCGTACCGTTTGGAATAGGCGGCGCCGTAGTCGACCGTGCCGCCGGCGATCTGTGCATAGAGCTCGCAGGTGCGTTCCCAGATGCCCGCGTTCGGGGTAAAGGAAGCCGTAAAGCAGTCGATGCCGAGGCTGCGGACCGTCTTGGCCACGCTGGCGGACATCGTACCGAAATAGGGCACTACTTTCGACAGTTTATTGTCGTCTCCATAGCCCAGGACGCCCGGGACCAGGATGACCGGATAGGAACTTCTTTTATCGATCATTTCATTTCCCTCCAGAGTACTCGTTGGCATAAATATTCAATAGAAATTTTACCATTTTACCGCGCGGCGTGTCAAACTATAATAGACGTTATTGATAAAATCATGGAAGTCGCTTATAATAAGGCGATTCCAGGACTCGGAAAGGCGGTGAGGACATGAAGGTCTATCTCCATTCGCTCGGCTGCAAAGTGAATAAGTACGACACCGAATCGCTGGCGGAACGGTTCCGCCGCGCCGGTTTCACGCTGACGGAGACGCCGGAGGGCGCTGACGTCTATGTCATCAACTCCTGCACCGTGACCGCGGTCGCGGACCAGAAGTCCCGCCAGGCCATCCGGAAGTTCCGCCGCATGTCCCCCGACGCCTGCGTCGTCCTCAGCGGCTGCATGGTCCAGGCCTACCCAGACAAGGCGGCGTCCCTCGACGAAGCCGACATCGTGGCCGGCGTCCGGGACCAGGAAAAGATCATCGAATACGTGAACGCGTTCTTCGCGGAGAAAGCTCAGGAGAAAGTCCCTGAAAAGGTCCTCGACGTCCTCGCCCACGACCGGGACGAGACCTTCCAGAACGTCCCCATCGAGGAGTTCCTCGGACGGACCCGGGCATTCATCAAGGTCCAGGACGGCTGCAACCGCCGCTGCTCCTACTGCATCATCCCCACCGCCCGCGGGCGGAGCCGCTCCCGCACCCTCGAAGACCTCGAGGCGGAGCTGACTCAGATCAAGGCGGCCGGCTACCGGGAAGTCGTCCTCGTCGGCATCAACTTCTGCTGCTACGGGCCGGACATCGGGAAGCACTTCACCGACCCCATCGAACTCGCCTGCAGCATGGGTTTCGACCGGGTCCGCATCGGCTCCCTCGAATTCGACAACATCGGGCCGGAGGCCATCGAGAAGATGGCGTCGTTCCCGAACTTCTGTCCCCAGTTCCACATCTCGCTCCAGAGCGGTTCCGACAACACGCTGCGGCGCATGTACCGCAACTACGACACAAAGGCGTACAAAGCCCTCTGCGACCGGCTGCGGGAGACCTTCCCGGACGGCACCATCACGACCGACATCATGGTCGGGTTCCCGTTCGAGACGGAAGAGGATTTCGAGGACTCCATGGCCTTCGCCCGGGAGATCGGCTTTGAAAAGATCCACGTCTTCCCCTACTCGCCCCGCACCGGGACTCCCGCCGCGGAGCTGCAGCCGCAGATCGCCAAAGCGGTCAAGAAAGAGCGCTGCCGCCGCATGATCGAGGTGGGCGATGCACTGCGGATGGAGTTCCTGGAGCGCCAGATCGGACGCGACGTCGAGGTCCTCTGTGAGACCTTCGAAGACGGGTTCGTGACCGGCTACACCATGAATTACACTCCGGTCCGCTTCCCCTCCGACCGGGACCGCCACGGCGAGCTCGCCACGGTCCGCGTCACGGGGGCAGAAAAAGAGCAGGATGCCTGTGTCGGCACCCTGCTGTCAGAGTAAAGTTTATAACATGACGATCTCGTCGGAGTACTCGGTCCCGCACGGCAGGATCCGGGGCGTCGCGAGGTTATAGAGATTCGTCGCCCGGCATTCCAGTTCAAAGGTGTGCCGGGCTTTTTCATCGAGTCCGGCGATGGCGGCGGGCTTCGTGATGATCGGCAATTCGGCCGTCTCCTTCGCCGCTTTCAGGATCTCGAGGCCGCGGTCGTTGAACCCGAGGACGCGCAGGTACGGGACCGCTTCCCGGTCCTCCGGCAGGATGCCGAGATAGAGAGCGGTCACGATGCGGCGGATGCGGGAGTGCGTATACCGTTTCGTCTTGACGATGTCGTAGAGTTCCTCGAGCGACGTGGCGCTCTGGATGGCGTTGTAGATGCGGTTCTCGAGCCCTTCCGAGACGTCCGGCGCCTTCCGGATATCCTCGGCGGTCAGCATCCGCAGCCGGGACAGGATGGCCCGTTCGCTCTCCTCGACCCGGACCGGCGCACGGCCGACCCCGACCATCCGTTTGAACTCGACTTCGGTGGTCGCGGGCATGAAATCGAACGCCCGTTCATCGCCGCGCTCGAGCAGGATGCGCAGCATGGAGGCACTGGCAAACTCGTCGGTGGCGGTCAGTCCGTCGTGTCCGGACCCGACCCGCTCCATCGGTTCCACCGCCATCCCGCTCCCCCGGCGCTCGAGTTCTTTCAGGTACTCGACGGCGAGGATGTTGTTGGGGCCTTCCAGCACATCGGCAATGTCCGGGCCGTACACGCTCCGGACGGCAAAGGCCCTGGCGGTGGGATAGCTCACGCCGCCGGCGAGCTCCGCTTTGATGAGTTCATCGACCTGCGGGTCGGTGACGGCCGCCGCCGCTTTTTTGAGAAGGGCGAGGTCTTCACACTCCGCGCCGAAACTCAGGGCATCGACACAGCCGAGCGCGTCGAGGACCGAGACGCCGCCGCGGGCGAACACTTCCGCCGTGGCGACGGCAAAGGGCACCGGCAGTTCGAGGACGAGGTCCACCCCGCCCCGGATGGCGGCTGCCGCCCGGGCCCGTTTGTCCATGATGGCGACACTGCCCCTTTGAACGAAATTGCCGCTCATCGCCGCGACGATGTGGGTGGCTCCGTTCTCCCGGCACCGGTCGACCAGCGCCTTGTGACCGTTGTGGAAGGGGTTGTATTCTGCTACGATGCCTGTGATTTTCATAAAAAATTGCCTCCCGAATGAGATTTCCTGCAGAAATCTTTCATTTCTATTGTAACGGACGTGGAAAAAGTTCGCAATTTGTTTTATAATAGTGCCCATATTCTGACAAAATAAGGAGAAAAACCTATGAAGATCCTCGTCATCAACAGCGGCTCCTCGTCTCTCAAGTATCAGCTCATCGATATGTCGAACGAAGAAGTCGTCGCCAAAGGCCTCTGTGAGCGCATCGCCATCGACGGTCATATCAAAGCCGAAAACAACAGCGGCGCCAAGGTCGACTTCAACATCGTCCTGCCGAACCACACCGCCGCGTTCAACGAAGTCAAGAAACTGCTCACGAGCGGCGAGACCAAGGTCATCGACTCTCTGAACGAGATCTCCGCCATCGGTCACCGCATCGTCCAGGGCGGCATGTACTTTGCCGAGTCCCACCTCGTCACGAAAGATGTCGAGGACAAGATCGAAGAACTCATCGACCTCGCTCCCCTGCACAACGGCCCGAACCTCGACGGCATCCGCGCCGCGAAGAAGTCCTTCAGCCCGGACACGCCCCACGTCGTCGTCTTCGACAACGCGTTCCATACGACCATGCCGCCGAAGGCGTTCATGTACGCCATCCCCTATCGCTATTATGAGGAGTTCGGCGTCCGCCGCTACGGGTTCCACGGCATCTCCCACAACTATGTCTCCAACCGGCTGGCCGAGCTGCACCCCGAGTATAAGAAGGTCATCATCTGCCACCTCGGCAACGGTTCCTCCATCACCGCCATCAAAGACGGCAAGGTCATCGACACCTCCATGGGCCTGACCCCGCTCGACGGCTTCATCATGGGTTCCCGCTGCGGCGCCATCGACCCGTCCGTCGTCACCTATCTCCAGGAGAAGGACGACCTGACCGCCAAGCAGACCACCAATATGATGAACAAGCAGGCCGGTTTCCTCGGCGTCTCCGGTGTCTCCTCCGACATGCGCGACGTGGAGATCGCGGCCGAAGAAGGCAACGAGCGCGCCCAGCTGGCCCTCGACATCTTCTACTATCAGGTCCCGAAACTCATCGCCTCCTACATCGTCGCTCTCCAGGGCCTCGACGCGCTGGTCTTCACCGCCGGCATCGGCGAGAACGGCTGCAATGTCCGTGAAGGCATCTGCAAAGAGCTCGAGTTCATGGGCATCAAGATGGACTACGAAAAGAACGACGGCATCCGCGGCAAGGAAGTCCGCCTCGACGCCGAAGGTTCCAAGGCCGCCATCTTCATGATCCCCACCAACGAGGAACTCATGATCGCCCGCGAGACCAAAGCCATCATCGAAGCCGACTGATCACCCATCCGACAACAAAAGCCTCCCGTTTCGGGAGGCTTTCTTTTTTGTGTTTGCCGGGGCGATTCAGTTCTGAGGCGCGCCACTGGCAGCGCTGTCGTCCACCTTGTCGAACCCTTCGGTGCTCTCCTTCATGAAGAGGACCTTGATGGTCATGAAGATGAGGCGGATGTCCGTCCGGAGGCTGTAGTTCTCGATGTAGAAGAGATCGAGTTTCAGCTTGTCGTAGGACGTCGTATTGTATTTGCCGTAGACCTGGGCATAGCCCGTGAGGCCGGCTTTGACCTTGAGACGGTATGCGAATTCGGGCATCTCCGCCGTGTACTTCTCCACGTGCTCGACGCGTTCGGGACGGGGGCCGACGATGGACATGTCGCCCTTCAGGATGTTGAAGATCTGCGGCATCTCGTCGAACCGGATGGCGCGGATGACTTTGCCGATGGGCGTGATGCGCTCGTCGTCGGAGACGGCGGGCCGGGACTTTCCGTCGGCCTCGGCATTCGGGATCATCGAGCGGAACTTGATGATGTCAAAGACTTTTCCGTCCTTCGTGACCCGGGCCTGTTTATAGAAGACCGGGCCCTTGTCGTAGGCCTTGATGGCGATAGCCGTGATCAGCATGAACGGGCTCGTGATGACGAGGGCGATGAGGCTCAGAACGACGTCGACGATCCGCTTCAGGACCTTCTGTTCGAAGGTGAGGCCGGTGTTGCGGCAGAGCAGCAGCGGCGTGTCGAAGACGTGGAGGTTCTCGCCGGAGCGGATGATGATGTCGGAGACCTTCGGCGTCACATAGGTGCGCTTGCCGTTGTCGTAGCAGTACTTCAGGATGTCGTTGCGCAGGGAGCCCGGGATGTCGCAGATGATGGCGCCGTCATAGGCCATGATGCGCTCCTTGATGTAATCGTACCCCTGGTCGATGTTGACCGCCTCACAGATGATGAACCGGTCGTCTCTCGCGGACATCTTCCGGACGAGGCTCGTCGCGGAATGATAACTGTAGACGATGACGAGGTGGTACGGCGGGTACAGTTTCCGGTAGACGATGGCGGCGAGGTAGGCCCAGATGAGGATGATGCCCATCTGCACGAGGAACAGGATGAGGACCGGCGCCACGGCCACCATCTTACGGGCGACCAGGCTCATGATGGCATACATGATGGCGTCGACCAGCAGGGTCGTGATGCCCTGTGAGTAGACGATATCACTGACCCGGTAGAGGTCGATCTTCAGTGCGCCGTAGACGCGCGACAGGACATACTGCAGCACGAAGTACAGCGTGAAGATGAGGTAGTTGCCTCTCCGGAAGAATGCCCAGATGATGCCGACATTGATATGGTTCACCCAGGTGTATCCGAATGCCACCGTCAGCGACAGAAGGATCAATATAGAGAGGGTGAACATGATCATCTTGCGGAATTCGTCCGCTCTCGTTTTAGGTTTCATAAGAGCCTGCCTTTCTCTGTCCGGACCCTTCGGCGATCGACTTCGAGACCACCGCCGTCATGACCTGTGTTTCCGCGTCCGTCTCCTCCGGCCGGGAGGAGAATTCACAGCCGCAGTAGTTTTGCCGGTACAGGCAATATTCTCTTGAGAGTTCAATGGATCGTTTGTAACCGTCCCGCTTTTTGAAGTCGGACGGCAGGAACGGCACTCCGGTCTCGCCGGCCAGTTCCTGTCCGATGCGGTTCAGCGCCTCCGCGTTCTTGTGCGGACTCACGGTCAGAGTCGTACAGAACCAGTCGTATCCGCCGGTCTTTGCCGTCTCCGCCGCTTTGCGGAGCCGCTGGTCAAAGCAGAGGGCGCATCGCGCACCGCCTTCCGGGTCCTCTTCGTGCCCCGCCACCCGGTCGAGGAAGGACAGATGGTCGTAGGGAACGTCGAGATACCGGATGTTCCGGCCGTGGGCGTTCATCCGGTCGATGAGCCCCTTTTGCACGTCCTTGCGGAGTTCGTATTCCTCTTCCGGATCGATGCAGGGGTTGTAGTAAAGGACCGTGATGTCGAACCACTTGACCAGATAGTCGAGCACATAACTGGAGCAGGGTCCGCAGCAGCTGTGGAGCAGGAGCGTCGGGCGTTCGCCCTTCGCCTCCAGATCTTCCAGGATGCGGTCGAGTTCCAGCTGATAATTCGTTTTCATGTTACAGAGCGTACTGCTTCGTCACCGCTTCCGCGGTCTCCCGGACCGCTTCGCGGACGTGGTGCGGAGACACGACCTGCATCTTCGTCCCGAACTTCAGGACCCAGCCGATGAACCCTTCGCTGGTGGCCGCTTCGACCCGGACCGTGAACGTGTCGTCGTCCGCGTCGATGATGGCGAGCTTGCTTCCGAAGAGGTCCGCGATGGTGTCGTACAGTTCATGGGCGCAGCGCAGTTCGACGACCTCGACAGTCCCCGAGAAGCCCTCGAAGATCTTGGCGCTGTAGTCGGCGGTATCGAACTTCTCACGGTATTCAGACACTTCGGACACCGGCCGGACGGGCTCGTGTTCGAGGATGTCGACCCGCTTGATGCGCTCGATGCGCAGGTGCAGGAGGTTGTCGTATTTCGCGTTGTTGCAGATGAGATAGTAGTGGTCGTTGAGCCAGATCATCGCGTACGGCGAGACCGTCATGATGCGGATCTCGTTGCGGACGGCGGAGCCCTCCTCAAGACGGCGGCGCTCATAGGTGACCTTCACCCGGCACTTCCGGTCGATGGCTTCCGCCAGTTCGTTGATCCGGTAATAAATGGCGTCGTTGTCGGTCTTGTTCCGCTGGTCGATGTACACCTGTTTGCGGAAGTTCTCCCGCTGATAGATGGACAGGTTCTTCTCGAGCTTCGAGATGAGTTTCCGGCTGTTTGCCTGGGAGATGAAGCTCGCGGACTGGACCGCGTCGGCGATGAGCCGCAGTTCCACCGGCTCGAATTCCCGGTCTCCGAGGAAGAACCCCTTCTTCGGCGTCGACGTCTTGACGATGTCGAGGTTGTACTGCCGCAGGACTTCGAGATTGGCGTAGATGGACTTCCGCTCTGCCCCGACGCCCCGGTCATCGAGTTCCTTGCAGATGTCGGCGGCGGACATGGGATGGTCCTCGTCGGTCTGTTCCCGGAGGATGTCCATGAGGTAAAGCGTTTTGAGTTTCGAGTCTGCACGTCCCGGCATAGGCCCCGCTCCTTTCTGGCATACTGTATTTGTTTCAGTGTACCACGTTTCGGCTTCAAAGTCCATAAAGTCGTACAATTGACTTTTCCCTCTGAAAAAGAGATAATAATAGCCGTTCAACCGAATACGCACCTATGGTGGAATTGGCAGACACGCCAGATTTAGGATCTGGTGCCGCGAGGCGTGCAGGTTCAAGTCCTGTTGGGTGCACCAAAAAACAAGACCCTGATTCAGGGTCTTGTTTTTTGTTTGCCAGCAGGATGCAGAACCGAAGGCTGTCGCGTCAAGAAAACAGTCCGGTGGACTGTTTTTAGCGACAGGAGCTGCGGCAGCAGCTCGGTGCGGCTTGCAAAGCAAGACGCGTCAAGTCCTGTTGGGTGCACCAAAGAAGAAGGAGTCTTTTGGCTCCTTCTTCTTTTCTGCCAGCAGGACGCAGAACCGCATCGACCCCTGTTGGGTGCACAGGACGCAGCCCGGCATACGCTTTCTGTTCATTTTTGCTAAAAGGTTCACAAAATGTCTTTATAAAATATTGAATTAACCAAAGAATAATGTTAAATTAATAATGATATGATGGTTTGACCAGAGCCGCATATGCTCTGGAAAAACCGTTCGGTTTGGGAAAGGGAGGTATATCTATGGGAAACGAACATCCGACGACCATTCTTGCGCTGGTCGGGAAAGGCGGTGTCGGCAAGACATCTCTCTCCGCACTGACCGTTAAGCTGTTGTCGGAGAGTCATCCGGATCAGAAGATCCTCGCTATCGACGCGGACCCCGCGGTCGGTCTTGCGACCGCGCTGGGAGTCGATGTCACATCAACGGTCGACGACATCCGGAAATCCTTCGTCACCACGGTGGAAGACGGCAACACCAAAGCTGCCGTCGAACTCCTGGGCGAAGCCAAATATCAGATGTTCGACGCGCTGGTCGAGATCGGAGACAACATCTCCTTCCTCGCCATCGGCAGACCGGAGAGCGCAGGCTGCTACTGCAAAGTGAACGCCTACCTCAAGGAAGTCATTTCCATGATCGCAGACCATTTCGACTACGTCGTCATCGACGGCGAAGCCGGGATCGAACAGGTCAATCGCCGCGTCATGGAGAAAGTGACGCATCTGGTCCTCGTCTCGGACGCCAGCAAGAAGGGCCTGCAGGTCGTGCAGACCATCCACGACGTCGCGCGCGAACTCGTCATGTTCGACAAGGCAGGACTCATCGTGAACCGCATGCCGGACATGTCTCTGGTAGACATGCTGGATACAGGAGATCTGGAACTGCTCGCCTGCATCCCCGATGACCGTCAGATGGTGCTCTCCGACATGAGCGGCGCCAGCGTATTCGAACTGCCGGAAGATGCTCCGGTGGTCCTGGGGGCGAAAGAGGCCCTCGCTAAGTTAGGTATTCTATAATTTGGATATTTGTTAGGAGGTATTTATGAGAGATTTAAAAAACATCTTCTTCTATGAAAGGCTACTGGACGATGTCGATAACGAGCTCGTTCGGCAGGCTGCGGAAGACGGCCGGAAGTGTATCGGTAACATCTGCTTCCAGACTCCGGAAGTCCTGATGGATCTGCCCGGCACCTTCACGCTCCGTCTGAGAGCACCCCGCTCCGGCTCTTTCGACATGGCGACTTACTACATGACCAGTTTCCTGTGTGAGTACTCCAGAGCCCTTCTCGAGCGGGCCATCGAAGGCGGCTTCGAGTGCCTCGACTGTCTCATCGTCCCCGACGGCTGCACCATGATCAACCGCTGCGTCGAGAACATGGAACTGTTGAACACCATGCCGAAAGAGGGCTTTTTCTATAAGTATCTGGAAGTCCCCATGAAGTGCGACGAGAACGGTCTGAACCTCTATGTGTCCGAGACCCGTTCCAAGATCCTGAATGCGCTTCACGAAAACTTCGGCATCGACGTCTCCGACGACGCCCTGCGGACAGCAGTCGAAAACTACAACAAAGTCTGCCGCATCATCAATGAGATCGGCGACTACCGCAAGCTGGAAAACCCGCCCATCACCGGGTACGAGTTCCATCTCATCACCATGGCGAGCCACGTGTGTCCGAAGGACCTGCTCCTCCCCTATCTCGAGGAGACCCTGGAAGACCTCAAGACCCGTGAGCCCGACGAAAAACCGCCCTATCGCGCCCGCGTCGCCGTCGTCGGTTCCGAGATCGATGACATCGACATGATCAAACTCATCGAGGAGTCCGGCGCCCTTGTCGTGGCAGATCGTTTCTGCTACGGTTCCCTGCCGGGAAGGATGGAGATCCCCCTGAACGATGAGGAAGACGTCCTCACCCAGATCTGCCGCCATTACATCACGACGAGCCAGTGCCCGCGCCAGATGAACATGGAGAAGATCCACGGCCGTAAGGAATACGTCGCAAAGATCGCGAAAGAATACAACGTTGACGGCATCATCTTCGAACAGATGAAGTTCTGCGACCCCTGGGCCTATGAACGCGTCACCGGTTCTTACGACATGCGCGAGAAATACAACTACCCCGTTCTCACCATCGACCGCCCCTACGTGGTCGGTACCTCGGGACAGCTTCGGACCCGTGTCCAGGCCTTCGTCGAGAGTGTTGAGATCAAGAAGCTGCAGGGAGGGAAATAATATGGGAAAAGCAATTGGATCCGAACGCCTGGGCGATCTCTACAAACCCGGTGCAAAAACAAAAAAACGCCGTGAATGGCGCGGCGTACAGGATACGTTTTACGATTACACCCGCTGGCTCGGCATCATGAAAATGCTTGCGACCTATCTGGTCCGCCCGCATTTCCTGAAGGGCTTCCTGCGCTATCGCTGGATGCTGAACTACATCGCGGTCCCCCACATGATCGACAAGCATACGGCCGGTCTCCGGGGCAACCACCTGAAGATCGCTCACGAGGAATACGACCTCGTCGCAGAAGACGTCGCGAAACTCCTGAACACGTCCTTCAAGGCCGACAAATACTGCGGCAACGATCAGGAACTGTCCAAGAAGATCGTCGTTCTCGATGAGAACGAGATGTTCCATATCATGTGCGGTTTCCGGAACCTCAAAGCCATCTCCTGGGAAACGGCTGCGGTCTACGTCTCCGTCCTCCTTCAGGGCGACGGTGTCGTCAATTACCTTGACGCCATCCAGGAAATGGGTATGCCCGGCGACGTCTGCCCCATGCCCGCCGCAGAGGCCGGTGTCGTCGTCGAAGACGATATCCCGATCTTCGGCGCCTGCGCCGTCCAGTGCAACACCACCTGTGACGGCTCCCTGATGGGCAACGGCATCATGGCCCGCCGCTATGAAGAGGAAGGCATCCCGGTCTGTCAGATCGCCGCTCCTCTCCGTCACACCGAGGACGGCGTCCAGGAATACGCCGCTCAGGAGATCCGCAACGCCATCAAATTCATCGAAGACAACACCGGTGAAAAATGGGATTGGGATTTCTACTTCGAGAACATCAAACGGTTCAACGAGGAAAACCGTCTTCGTTACAGCTGGATGGAAATGTCCAAGACCGATACCCCGCAGGTCATCGGCGCGAACCTTGCCCTCTATGCTGAGACGACCTACATGGCCATCGCCGGCCGTATCCAGGACTTCCT
>JAEIGA010005322.1_pt1 | contig 19711 bp, 13 predicted proteins | sample 9270691 | NCBI WGS metagenome assembly JAEIGA01 (sample SAMN17057246, study PRJNA624740) | gut metagenome | biome: biome; isolation source: fecal sample | host: Bos grunniens | place: China: Xizang | collected 2019 | reverse complement strand
GAGAATATCTGCTCAGAAAAAACATAAACGACTCCATAAGAACAATGTTAGGCAAACAATGTTATTCAGGATTCGATTATTATTCACTTCATTTTTGTATTTATAATTTTGGTTGGTTGAAGACCTTAGCCATTGGAGACTATAAAGTCTCCTTTGGTCAGGGTCTGACTATGGGGAACGGAATGTCGTACGTTGCAAGAGGTGAAAGTCTGTTAAGAAAAAACAAGAAGATTAGCGCAAGCAAATCTGCAAACGAAGGATATTATTTAAGAGGTATTGCAAGCACATTGAAATACAGAAATTTAGAACTAAGTGTTTTTTACTCCAACAAACACATAGATGCTAACGTGCTAACTTACGACACTCTTAACGAAACAGTTATTGAGGCCACTAGTTTGTATCAAAGCGGATTACATAGAACGTATAACGAAATTATTGACAGGAAAGCCATAAGGCAACAGTTGTATGGTTTTAACTTGTGTTATAAGAACTCCAATTTTAACATTGGATATACTATTCACAAAACAGACTTAAGCGCTGCACTTATTCCAGAAAACAATATTTATAACACATTTAATTTCAGAGGCAAAAGCATCTCAAATCAAAGTATTGATTTTTATTATATCATGAGAAATATTGCCTTGTATGGAGAAATAGCGATGAGCTGGAACAAAGGATATGCCGGCCTGCTAGGTGCAAATTTCCAACCTGCTAGTTATATAGATTTTACAGTATTATATAGAAATTATGCAAAGGATTATCAGTGTCTTTACAGCAATGCCTTTGCTTCTGGGAGTAAGACAAATAACGAGAAAGGCTGCTATTTCAGCAGTGCGATTTCTTTAGCAGCAAATTGGAAACTTATAAACAGCATCGATTTTTTTAAACATGATTTTTTTAAAAACACAACTCACTCACCTAATCATGGTTATGAATTTGATTCTAAATTAAATTATTCTAACAATAATATACAAACGTTTTTAGAATACAGAAACAAACATAAAATGAAAAATACAAGTCACACTGATTTATATCAAAAACATCTGATTCTTGAGAAGAACAATATGATAAGATTTCATATCTCCTATCAAATAAGCAAAGATGTAATTTTAAAGAACAGAGCTGAATATCATTTTAATTATCATGAAGATGGAAGATATAATTCATATTTGATATATCAGGATATATTGTATGCCCCTCCTGAAAAGAGTTACAACATAGCCTTCCGATACGAGTTGTTCAATGCGGAAAAAGGCAGCATTTACTCATACGAAAATGACGTTCTTTATGCATTCGCTGTTGGAGGATTGTCTGGTAAAGGCATCAGAACTTATCTAGTAGGAAAAATCAAAACGATGAATTGTATTCAGTTTTCAGGAAAAATAGGATTCACATTATATGACGACAAACATGAAATTGGAAGCGGTTTGGAAAAAATTGAAGGCAGCTGGCGTTCTGATGGAAAACTACAAGTCGTATGGAGTTTCTAGGCTTATGTAACTCTATTATTATCGTTTATAGAAAATTTTAATTCATAACACTTTATACCGTCTTTTATTCAAGAAAAAAACTTATCTTTGTAACATAATTTAAAATCATATTACTATGCAATATTCACAACAATCAGACAATCGAAACAACAATGAATTAAAGAAGTACACCCCTATTTTTATAATAGTCGGTATCATTTTCTTATTAATAATGTTCTGGGGACGTATCACCAAAACAATCCCTGCCGGTCATGGTGGAGTGTTATTCCGTTTGTTCGGTGGCGGCGTTGACACATCAAAGACATACGAAGAAGGTTTCCATTTCATCGCACCATGGAACACGATGTACGTTTATGAGACACGCCAACAAGAAACATCTGAAGAGATGAGCGCATTGTCATCAAATGGTTTGGAAATCAAGATTGAATTCTCTACTTGGTATCAGCCACGCTGGGAAGAGTTAGGTACATTACACGCAAAAATAGGTACAGAATATCTCACAAGAATCGTCATCCCAGCTATGCGTTCTGCAGCAAGAAGCGTTGTTGGCCGTTACACACCAGAACAAATCTATTCAACAAAACGTGACGTTATCCAAGAAGAAATTTTTGAAGAAACAAAGAAACTTTTAGACGAGAAATATGTTCAATTAAATCAGGTTCTCATTCGTTCAGTCACCTTGCCTCCAACAATCAAATCTGCTATTGAAAGTAAGTTAAAACAAGAACAAGAAGCTCTTGAATATGAATTCAAACTTGAAAAAGCAGCTCAAGAAGCAGAACGTCAACGCGTAGAAGCTGAAGGTAAAGCAGCTGCTAACAGCATCTTAAGTGCAAGTATCAACGACAAGATTCTCCGCGAAAAAGGAATTGAAGCAACATTGAAACTTGCCGAGTCTCCAAACTCAAAAGTTGTTATCATCGGCGGCAACGACGGTATGCCAATCATTTTGGGCGACGTGAAATAAAGAACTATAGAACTCTAGAATTCTAGAACTTTAGAATTAGGATTTAGGACTTCAGGAACATAACAATTCCTAATTCCTAATCATATAAGTATGGCAAAGGAAAAAACACAAAATAAAATCCACATCAAAAACAAAAGAGTATCTTTTGAATATTTTGTCATTGACACTTACATTTCAGGAATCGTTCTGACTGGCACTGAAATAAAAAGCATACGAGAAGGCAAAGCCAGTCTGGCCGACTCTTATTGTGTTTACAAAAATAACGAACTTTTCGTGATAGGCATGCATATAGCCGAATATTCACATGGAACGTACAACAACCACGATCCAAAACGTGACAGAAAACTTCTTCTAACACGAAGAGAACTAAGTAAACTGAAAACAAAATCAAACGAGAAAGGTTTCACCATTGTACCTACAGACCTATTCATCAACGACAAAGGTCTGGCTAAAGTAACTATTGCATTGGCAAAAGGTAAGCACTTCTACGACAAACGAGAAAACCTTAAAGACAAAGACAACAAGAAAGAAATTGAAAGAGCAAAATATAATTATTAATATGAATAAAATAAACCTAATATTTGTTGTAATAATAACTTTATTATTCTCATACAAATCTAACGCACAAAACAATACAGGAACAACACCACTGCAGAGAAGCAATTCTCAGGAAATGGTATCATCTTCTGAAAAAATCAATTGGCTGACATTTGAAGAAGCAGTAAAACGAAATACAGAAAAGCCAAAGAAAATCTTTATTGATGTTTATACCGATTGGTGCGGATGGTGTAAGAAAATGGATCAAACAACATTCTTGGACAAGGATGTTATTGCTTATATGAATGAAAACTTCTATGCAGTTAAGTTTGATGCAGAACAAAGCGGAAGCATTGAATTTATGGGACATACATTCATAAACCCCAATCCAATGGGAAGTAAAAAAGGAACACACCAACTAGCGAATGCATTACTACAAGGAAAAATGTCGTATCCTTCTTATGTATTCATGAGCGAAACAAATATAGGCATCACTGTATTGCCTGGGTATGCTAATGCAGAGCAATTATTAAATGCATTAAAGTACATCGCAACCAACGCATATCTCGATACACGTTGGGACGATTTTTTAAAACAGAGCAATAAATAAATTATCCATACGTAATAAAAACACATTACGGAATTATTATGCATAAATACATTTGGATTTTCATTATAGGAGTTATATTATGTTTTGCATCATGCAAGAAGCCTGTCAACTTCAGTGACAACCAATCATTGAAAGTGGCTTTTTCAAACGATACAATTACATTCGATACCGTATTTACCACTTTGGGTTCGTCAACACGTCATCTTATGGTTTATAACAACAGTGATGAAAATCTAAAAATCAGTTCTATACGCTTGCAAAACGGCAATCAGTCGCAATTTGCCATCAACGTTGACGGTGAAGCCGGATATGATTTTTCCGATATAGAAATTTATGCTAAAGATAGCATTTACATATTCATCAAAGTAACAATAAACCCAAACGACCAAAACTCACCATTCTTTGTTGAGGAAAAATTATTGTTTGAAACCAACGGCAACAAGCAGGAAGTCAGCCTCACCGCTTTTGGACAAAATGCGAACTATATCGTAGCAGACCAATATATCAAAGGATACCCTAAGTTTAAAATGGTAGCAGACAGTCTTCAAGAAACACATTGGACATCCGAACGTCCTTATGTCATTTATGGCTATGCATTGATAAACTCTTATGGAACTTTGGTTATTGAAGAAGGCACGCAAGTCCACATCCATAGCGGAGGCGGTCTGTGGGCGTACAGCGAAGGCCAGCTTCGCGTTGAAGGAACTGCAGAGAATCCAGTTGTATTTCAAGGCGACAGACTTGAACTTGCATTTACCGACGATCCTGGACAATGGGACAGAATATGGCTGATGGAAGCTCGTGAAGGCTTCGGACATTCTATAAACCATGCCATTATTAAAAACGGATTCATCGGCATTCAGGCACAACGTTTTTTGAAAGACAACAGAGCTCCATTAAACATAGAGAACACGATTATCGACAATCACACAGGTATGGGCATATACGCTAATCTATACAATATCAAAGCAGGTAATTTTGTAGTATCTAATTGCGGGAATTACGCCATAGCATTAACAGGAGGTGGAGAATATATTTTCGAGCAAGGTACTGTAGCCAACTTCTGGAATCAATCAACAAGAACAACCCCATCATTGCTGTTCAATAATGTATACACAAATCCTACCGACGGCATCTCATACGCATACAATTTCTACTTTCAAATGAACAATTGTATTATGTATGGAAATCAAGATGATGAATTCGCCACAGACTTCTACCCTGGTCCAGACACCACTTATTTCTTTAATAGCAGTTTATTGAAAACTAAGAGACAAAATTCAGAAGCATTTATAAATTATACAAATTGCGTATTTAATAGAGACCCGAAATTTGTCAATAACCAATACAACTTCCATCTAGATACCCTATCACCTGCTATAGGAATTGGAAATCCTTTCTATTCAGTGGGAGCACTTCAATACGATTTAGACGGAGTTTCAAGAGAAAATGCTCCCGATGCTGGAGCTTATCAATATGTACCTATTACTAACGAAGAATAGTTGCTGTATATATCGTCTCATTACCAACCATATCGGAAACAACAACCTTCAGAACATTGCGTCCCGTTTTAAGACGATTGTCAATTTGATACATCAACAATTTGTTCTTTGCATCATAATCAGCAAGAACCCACTCGTCATTGACATACATTGCATATTTAGAAATACCAGTTCCAATATCATCAATCTCCACCCTTAACGACCAATTTTCAGCCACAGAACCATTATTCTTAAAATTCAATGGTTTAACAGAAGGTCTTATGGAATCCTTAGCTATAAAATATGTTCCCAAAACATTAGTCTTCGCTTCCATAAAATCATCTACTCTATTATTCCCCAAGAATGACACCTTATTTTTTTTGTCAATTGTAGCTACATAAATCAATGTATCATCCACATATTCTTCATTAACTCTTATACGTATAGTCATTCTTTTATGCATTGGTATCTCCTCTGTACCAAGACGATAAGCAAAATCAGAATATATGTTTTGCATTGTATCTATCTGAGATGCATTCAGTGAAACATTACGATAGAATGCAAATTCCGGAATTTCCGCTTCAAATCCATCTAGATAAATTTCTCTCGACTCACCATCAAATATTCTATAATATGAACGAGGCAAAGGTTGATTAGAGGCAAATTCAGGAAGTTCCCTTCCTACCAATGTAAAATTCAATTTTGACTTATTTTTGTTATAATCCATAACAACGAAAGACATTTTAACAGTATCACCTTGATTGACATTTAAAACTCCATTTCTTTTTTCATAAAGTTTCAACTTGTTAAACTCATCAATTTCAGTTCTGATAAAACGTTCATTATTTTTAACATAATAAGAATAATCTATAAGACTATTTATATAGCGAGTCTCATCATAAGAATATTTGTCTGATATAATTTTATAAATCAATTCGTTATCAGCATAAAGTTCAATGCTGTAAGCACCATTTTTGTTATTGGCGCCATCAGCCTGATCAAAAACATTTATACCGAAGGCAACGTTTCCACTTACTTCAATTATAGGATTTTCAATAGAATAAATATTATTCTCATAATTCACTTTGCAGTATAAAGCAGAGTCAGCATAATTTACGGAAGAATTTTCTAAAGGATATACCGCCAACCCTTTGATTGTGGGTTTCCTAGTGTCTTTTATTTTCAAACCGAAATACATCGGATTTACAGGCTCCTGCGACTTAGTATAACGTATTTCATAATGAAGATGCGGTCCGCCCGAACTGCCGCTATTACCAGTGAGTCCTAGATAATCACCTCTTTTAATCGGAAATTGATGCTTATCAAGAATTATATTCTGTGCAAAAGACTTATCTTCATATTGTTTGTTTTTGACAAAATCATTAATTTTCTTATTAAACTTTGACAGGTGAGCATAAACGGAAGTAAAGCCGTCATTATGTGTTATATAAATCACTTTTCCATAACCAAAAGGCGAAACGCCTATCCTGCTTACATAGCCGTCGGCAACAGCAAATACTTCTTTTCCTTCAACTCCCTGCGTTCTAATATCAACACCAGCATGAAATGCGTTTGAACGCAATTCCGCAAACGTAGCTGAAAGAGAAAGTGGTATTTTTACAGGATTAGGATATTGAGGATATGTTTTGTCTTGCGCAAACAAAATATTACACAATAACACATAGAATATCAATAATTTAATTTTCATAAAAGTCTAATAATTTATATTTCAAAAATAATCAAAAAAGGATAAATGCAAGGGATTATTTTTTTAAATTTGCAAAAAAAAATAATGAATAAAATTTGGAGAAACAGAGAGACTGAACTATGGAGAATGTTATGCATTCGACTTTCATTTATGTTATTGTTACTGGCTTTTAGCAGATGGGCCATCTATTTATTTAACATAAACAGTTTTCCAAACATCACTTCTTCAGAGTTGTTTAAATTATTTTTCAACGGCTTCCGTTTCGACATAAATACACTCATTATTTACAACAGCCCTTTAATAATACTATATTGTCTGCCTATACGATATAAATTCAACGATTTATATAAAAAAATAGTAGATATTATTTTTGTTGTTGCAAACTCCATTGCAGTTGGACTGAACCTAATCGATGTTATATATTTCAGATACCTTGACAAAAGAATGTGTTCAGAATTATTCACATTTTTCAAAGGTACAGACGAGAATCAAGTTGGGCTTATGGCAAGCTTCTTCGTAGATTTCTGGTATATGTTTCTGTTATTCTTTGTTTTGCTATTTTTCATTATTTTGATAATGAAAAAAACAAAAGTCAAAAATAATACTTCTCAGTTTAATTTAATATGGCATGTTAAACAATCAATTGTCTTTGTAATAGTCATCGGTTTATCAGTAATAGGAATTAGAGGCGGTTTCCAATTAATACCTATTTCCATTCTAACCGTAACAAATTATACAACAAAATATGCCCCACTTGTAATAAATACACCTTTCAGTATTTTATATGGGTCAACATCAGCATCACTAGAAAACATTTCATTTTTCGACGACAAAGAAATTGAAGACTTATATACACCAATCCACACCGACCTGAAAAGCAATAGATTTATAACAGGAGAAACAAAAGGCCGCAATCTAGTGTTAATCATATTGGAAGGAGTTGGACAAGAAATGATTGGATATTACAACACAGAATACAAGAAAAGTTTAACACCATTTCTTGATTCTTTATTAAACGAAAGCCTGACATTCGATGGAATGGCTAACGGCCGTCGCTCTATTGAATCATTACCATCATTAATGACCGGTGTTCCATCACTTATGGCGACAGATTATCCAAGCTCAAAATATGCCAGCAATAGTATTGACGGTTTAGGTTCAATATTAAAAAGACACGGATATAAAACAGCTTTTTATCATGGCGGCAACAATGGCACGATGAATTTCTATTCAACATCAAAATCAAACGGTTTTGATGATTATTATGGCAGAACTGAATACAATAACGACAGTGATTATGATGGCGCTTGGGGCATCTACGACATACCTTTCTTACAATATTCAGCTGAAAAAATGAATGAATACAAAGAACCATTTGCTGCTACTCTATTTTTATTGTCGTCGCATGTGCCATATTCACTTCCAAGCGATTATACTGTGCCTGAATATTTGTCTTCTAACACAGCGTTCGAGAAAACAGTGAGATATTCTGATGATGCATTATCATTATTCTTCAAAAAAATATCACAATATGAATGGTTTGACAATACAATATTTGTGATTGTCTCCGATCATGGCAACTCTGAACATCATTACAATAAATATAAAAACGTTAAAGGAGCATATAAAATTCCAATTGCGTTCTATGCTCCTAACATCATCGAGAAAAGAAGAGTTGAAGAAATAGCACAACAAACTGACATCAACTTGTCAATATTAAGCCTTCTTGAAATTGATGAAGATGTTTTTAGTTTTGGAAGAAATTTATTTGACAGTATATCAAAGCCTTCGTATATAAGTTTCTTAAACAGCATTTATCAATATTCTAATGGAGAATATTTTATGCAAAGCGATGGCAACGATATACAAGCTGTTTATGATATCTATGATGAGACGCTGTCTAACAATCTGATGAAAGACAACTCAAATAAATTTGACAGTTTAAACATAGAGTTTAAACTAAGATTACAGCAATACAACAATAGAATGAACAGAAATAAATTATATGTCTTAAAATGAAACGTAAGATAATATTTATTGTCAATCCCATTTCGGGAAATCATAACAAGAATAATTTTCCTAAACTTGTTGATAATTATATTGATAAAAACAAATATGAATACGACATTGTTTACACTGAGCGAATAAATCATGCTACAGAATTAACAATGAAAGCGATAGAAGACGGATTTGAATACATTGCAGCAGTTGGCGGTGACGGAACAATCAATGAAGTTGCAAAATGTCTTATTGGAAAGAAACAAATTCTTGTCATCGTTCCATTGGGCTCTGGCAATGGCTTGGCACGCCATCTTGAATTGCCATTCAGAGTTGAACGTCTTATCACTGAAGTGATTAACAACGGTGACGTCTTTAAAATAGACACTGCAACAATGAATGGAGTTCCTTTCATAAGCATTGCTGGCATTGGATTCGATGCTTTGATTGCCGATTATTTTTCAAAAGATGGCAACAGAGGTTTCAGGACTTATGCAAAATTGGTCACCGAAGAATATCACAACTTCAAACCAAAAGAATATACTTTGGTTTTAGATGACGATAAAACTATTGTATGCAAACCTTTCTTCGTAACGTTTGCTAACTCAAGTCAATTTGGATATAATGCTGAAATATCACCAAAAGCGAGCGTGCAAGATGGTCTTCTGGATGTATGTATATTTAAAAAGCCTAACATCATTGAAGTGCCTATAGTCGCCACTTACTTCATTACAAAACAAATAGACAAGAGCAATTTCATAGACATTTACAAGGCAAAAAAAATAAGCGTAACCAGAGAAATTGAAGACGTTGTAAACATTGACGGAGAAGCACTGCCAATGTGCAAGGATATATGTGTGGAAATAAACCCATTAAGTCTTAATATTTTATTAAATAAATAAAGTCATGATTGAAAAATATATCATAGTATTAATAAAATTTTTCAATAAATTAGGATTTTCGGAATTCATAGCACAACAAATTTCCGAGCTGGTCAGTTTTGTCACTCTATTATTAGTTACTTTTATTATATACCATCTTGTCAGAATAATTGTTGAAAAAACAGTACATACCTTAATTAAGAAAAGTCCTTCCAAAAGAGACGATATATTGATTAAAAATAAAGTGTTTAGAAGGTTATGCCTTATAATTCCAGCATATATCATAAGGCTTAATATTCCTGATGCATTACCATCATATCCATTATTGGCAACAGCCATTATAGAAATAACTAAAATTTACGAAGTATTTGTTTATAGTCGCGTAATTGATGCAATATTAACGACATTAAATGAAATATACGATACTTATGAAATATCTAAAAGCAAGCCTATCAAAGGGTTCGTTCAAGTATTAAAAACAATTGTATATATTATCTGCGTATTATTGGTTATTGCAATATTAACACAGAAACAATTATCAAGCATCTTGATTGGATTGGGAACTTTATCGGCAGTGCTTATGTTAGTTTTCAAGGACCCTATATTAGGTTTTGTTGGCGGCATACAATTGACAGTTAACGACATGCTTCGCATAGGCGATTGGATTGTCATGGAAAAGAGCAAAGCCGACGGCGTTGTATTAGAAATAGGTCTCACCACTGTAAAGGTTCAAAACTGGGACAAAACAATCACAACCATTCCAACATATTCATTGATTTCCGATTCATTCACCAACTGGAGAGGAATGGAGAATTCAGGAGGAAGACGTATAGCACGTTCTTTTGTTATTGATATTGATACAATTAAATTCTGCACCCCAGAAATGCTAGAGCGCTTCAAAAAGTTCCAACTAGTAAGTCAATATATCAATGACAAAGAAAAAGAAATAGAAGAATACAATAAATCTAACAATATAGATGACAGCAATTTAGTCAACGGCAGAAGACAGACTAATATCGGCATTTTCAGAGCTTATTTAAATGCATATTTGGCAAACTGTCCTTACATCAATAAAGACATGACCTTCATGGTCAGACAGTTACCTCCAACCGAAACCGGTGTTCCAATCCAGATATACGCATTCAGCTCTAACAAGGCATGGATATCATACGAAAACATACAAAGCGACATATTCGACCACGTATTCTCTGTAGTAAGAATGTTCGACTTGAAGATTTATCAAAAGCCATCAAGCAATAGTTTGACTGCAACTTTTGAAGCAATGGAGTAATGAAGTAATGTCATTATCTTCAACTACATTACTATGAAAGTCTTTCAATCAAAGAGTCGCGGTAGCTTGCTCCAACAGGAATTTTATTACCAGCCACTGTAACATTCAATTTGTCAATATCTTCAATATTTTTTATTGAAACTATAAACGATTTATGAGTGCGGACGAACTTGTCTTTAGGAAGTGTTTCTTCCAAATTTCTCAACGAATACAAAGCTGTTATACGTTTTGTTGTAGTATGAAACGTTACATATTCATGTTGACCTTCTATAAAAAGAAGATCATCGAAATTTACTTTATATAATTTATAATCAGCCTTAACTAAAATATAATCACACACTTGTCCCTGTGATGATTGACTTCCAGATATATTATAACTTATGGCCTTATTGATAGCTTGCATGAAACGTACATAATCGAATGGCTTAAGAAGATAATCGACAACACCTAATGCAAAAGCATCTACAGCATATTCCGAATATGCTGTAGTAAAAATAACAGCAGGTTTATGGTTTATAAGTTTTAACATTTCCATGCCGGAAATATCAGGCATTTGAATATCAAGCAATAAAATATCGATATTTTCTTTTTCAAGCACTTCCATAGCTTTGGTTGCATCAGGGCATGTATCCACTAGATTTAAATAATCTACTTTCGATACATATTCCGACAATAGTTTTCTTGCAAGAAACTCATCATCAACTATAAGGACATTATACTTTCGTTTCATTATATTTTTCTCCTATTTTAATTGTTGCCACGTATGAATTATCTTCATGTCTTACATCGAAAGAATAATTCTTGCCATAATACAATTCTAATCTTTTCTTGACATTATTCAATCCGATACCTTCTTGATGTTTTTTATTTGGATCGACTAATGAGGATGACATTCCATTTATTGAATTACGAGCTATAAAAATCAAGTCGTTGTTCTCTTGAATTATATAGAAATGTACATAACCATTAGGGTCGTTCACTAATCTGCTGTGCTTGAAGCTGTTTTCCACCAAAGGCTGAAGAATCATTGGTGGTATCTTGAAATCAGAGTTTTTAATTTTCTTATCAAATATCAAATTAGATTTATTCTCCATACTCATCTGATGAAAATCAATATAAGCATCAATATATTTAACCTCTTTTTCAAGAGAAATCAAATCAACCTGACATTCTACCATTACATATCGAAGCATATCTGAAAGTTTCAAAACACTTTGAGGAGCTTTTTCATCCTTGATATAAACAAGAGAATATATGTTGTTTAATGCATTAAACAAAAAATGAGGTGTCATTTGTGATTTCAGGAAACGAAGTTCCATATCAAGTTTCTCGCTTTTAAGCTCATTTTTTATTCTGTGGCTTTCCTCCTCTGCACGTTGCATTACAGAAATAACAGAAATGGCAATCGCTGTTGTATATATAACAAAACGTATTAATAAAGGTATAAAGAATGTTTTAACACCGTCAAGCTGATGTATTTCTGTCAATGATATATGCTTACTCATAATTGTCAACATAAATGACTCCAGATAAGTCGTTAATAATGACATTATTGTGACCAAAAAAACATTTATCAGATAAAACAAAAAAGCATTTCCTTTTTGCAAATATTTTACGACATACTTTTTTTCAATATATGTTGTAAAAAAAAGACATACTACCAACAAAAATGCGTGAGCTAGTGAAATGGTCCAGTTTGCCCAAAAAGACAAGAAGAAAAATAAGAAAACAGTGACCCAAGCAATTATTGAGCGTTTGTTTTCTTTAATATGTTCCATCAATCTCATACTTTTCATAGCAAAAAATTATTTTAGGCAAAAATATAACAACTTAAATAGGTTGTAAAAAAAAATCAATCAAAAACAAACGATTTTCAACAAAGATTAATATTTCTTGCCTCGGAATAATCTTAAGAATGTAACCAAAACGGTATAGATTTCCAGACGTCCGACCATCATAAGTATCGACATGACCCATTTGCCCATATTAGACAACTCTGAGAATGAAAGAGATGGGCCCGTACTTCCCATTCCTGGACCGCTATTTCCGAGAGCAGAAACACAATTAAACATGCTTTCTTGTAACGAGCAACCGCTTATTATAAGGAATAACACTCCCAACACATAGAGCAACAAGAAAATAATCAAGAAATTAATAACTCTTCTAGTCTTATCTTCATCGATTACTTCATTCGACACCTTAACTGTAAACAAGGCATTAGGATGAAGCAGATGACGGAAAATATTATTAATAGATTTTATGGAAATAACTTCACGAATAATTTTAATGCCGCCACTTGTAGAACCAGCGCAGGCTCCGCTAGCCATCATAAAGAAAGTAGGAACGAGGAAAAGGCTGCCCCATACATCATAATCAAAATTGGCAGCTTGATAACAAGTAGATGTTATTATTGATGTCACATGGAATAATGATGTTCTGAATTTATTTTCAAATCCTGATGGATATGATTCTGCATTTGAAACAACAGTTTCTACTTCAGGAGCATAATAGAACAACAATATTATTATTGATGTCATCAACACCACAGCACCCAAATACCATCTCAACTCTTCATTTTCACGGAACAATTTTCCTTGACCTGTAAAAAGAAAATAATACAGCGAGAAGTTGACTCCAGATGCCAACATGAATACAGATGCAACATATTCTATATAAGGTGAGTTATAATATCCTAAGCTTGACTGATGAGTGCTGAAGCCTCCACTCGACATTGTTGTGAGTCCATGACAAATAGCATCGAATGTATCCATTGGACCCAACCAATACATAAAGCTACATAAAAGCGTCAATATAAAATAGATACCCAATAACTTACGGGCTGTCATCATCATCTTAGGATGAAGTTTCTTGACACCAATACCTGACATTTCTGCGGAGAACATCATAACTTTATTAGAGGAACGATTCAATGCAGGCATAATTGCAAGGAACAAGACGATGATACCCAATCCACCCAACCACTGCATTATGCTTCTCCAGAACAATATTCCATGCGGCTGGCTATCAATATCATTTAAGACCGTAGAACCTGTTGTTGTAAAACCAGACATTGCTTCAAAGAAAGCGTCTGCCACATTATCCACTGTTCCATTAAGGAGAAACGGTAGCATTCCAAACAAAGCGAATATTATCCAAGTGGCTGTAACTATAAAGAATGAATCTTTTGTCTCAAAGTTCTCAATATCCTGTTTATTTGGTTTTTTGCTTTTGCTCCTGCCGGCAGATATCAAAATAAATCCCGAGATTGCAGTGATGATAGTTGAAACTGTTAAAGCCAAAACATCACCATCTCCACATTTATAGAAATAATACAAAGCAACCAACGAAGTCAGCAACATAAACGCAGCTTCAAACAATAAAAAAAGACCTAAAATCCTTATCTTCATATCAAATCACTTCATATTAAATTCGTCGGTAAAAGTACAATTTTTTTCGTATAGAAAGAGATGTTTTAAGCACTTTTTTGAGGCTATTATTTTTTTTGAAATTTATATATATTTTTTTAAATTATTTTTGAACATTTTTTATGGATATAAAGTTATTAATAATGACTAAAAACCTATTTTTTACTATTGTATTCGCAGTTCATTGATAATGGAGAAAAATACATTGATATGCTGATATTTTTTATTGAAATATGCATTTTTTATTGCAATTATTCCAATAATATTTCGTTTTTTTGTAGTATAAAAAAAACATCATGACTTTCGCATAAAACAAACAAAAAAATATTTATAAAATGTTTAAATTCAATCACTTATTATTAACAATCGTTTTTTGCATCTGTGGCATGATTTCTCAAGCTCAGAGCAAAATAACCTTAAATGAGGCGATAGAGATTGCGTTATCAGAAAGTAACACGATTAAAATTGCCGAAATGACAATCGAAAAAACAGGATATGCACAAAAAGGAGCCTATTCTGCTTTGTATCCAAACATTAGTGCGACAGGCAATTACCAGAGGACTTTAAAAAGACAAATGATGGTAATGGAAATGGGCGGACAAGCTATGGAAATAGAAGTTGGTACAGCCAACAATGTAACAGCAGGTTTGACAGCAGCTATGCCGCTTGTGAATGCACAACTTTGGCAAAGCTTGAAACTTTCAGCATTGGACGTTGAGTTGGCAGTTGAACAAGCACGTTCTTCAAGAATCTCTATGGTTTCACAAGTAAAACAAGCTTTCTACTCAGTTCTTTTAGCTAAAGAAGCTTACGATGTTTATAAAGAAGTTTACGACAATGCACAAAAGAATTATGAAGACATTGAGAAAAAATATAATGTTGGCAAAGCTTCAGAATTTGAATATTTAAGAGCAAAAGTTAATGTCAACAACTCCGAGCCTGAAGTATATAGCGCAGAAAATGCTGTGACACTTGCAATATGGCAACTAAAAGCCATAATGGGCATCGACCTCAACACAGAAATCGACGTAGTAGGTTCATTGTCGGACTATGCTGACGAATTGGTTGTTTATTTAGCAAATGACAATGCAAGTTTTGAAAATAACACCAATCTTTTACAATTAAGAATTCAAGATGAAATGTTAAGCAGAACTATCAAAATGACAAAATTCCAATACATCCCTACCCTATCAGCTTCATTTGCATACAATTATATGGCAATGGGCAATACATTCGATATGAATTGGAATCCATATTCAGTTGTTGCATTAAGTCTTAGCATCCCAATCTTTGACGGATTTTCAAAACACAACAGCATCAGACAATATCAAAAGACACAAGATATTTTAAGACTCAACATTGAAGATGCAGAACGCAATTTAAACATTGCTATGCAAAACTACATAGACCAAATGAATACTAATGTCAAGAGATATGCAGCAGCAGAAACGACATTGGAAATGGCCCAAAAGAGTTATAACATTTCTGAAAAGATGTATGAAGTTGGTAAGGCAACATTGGTAGAACTCAATGACGCTCAATTGGCTTTGACACAAGCACAGCTCACAATGAGTCAAGCTATATATCAATATATGACAAATAAAGCCGCCATCGACGAACTCATGGGCGTAGAATATGTAAGTGAAAAATAATTAAAGATAAACAATAAACACAATTATAAGAAATGAGACGTTTTAATTCAATTTTAATTCTTTCATCAGCTTTAATAATGGCTTCATGCGGACAACAAACCAATAATCAACAGACCGCAGCTGTTGTCGTTGAAGAAGCTCCAAAAGTAACAGTAACAAAGGTATATGCTGAAAATGTTTCTCAATTAAGCACATATCCAACGACAGTAGAAGCAGAAATTATCAACAACATCACTCCACAATCAGCATCACGTATCAATAAAATTTTTGTTGAAATTGGCGACCATGTAACAGCCGGTCAAACACTTGCAACAATGGATGCTATAAATTTAGAAAAATTAAGATTGCAAATAAAAAATGACTCCATAGAATATGGACGTACAAAAGAATTATACGAAATAGGAGCAGTTTCTCAAGCTAATTACGAAGCAATGACACTCGCCTACGAAGTATCAAAGAAAACTTATTCAAACTTATTGGAAAACACTATTTTGACAAGCCCAATATCAGGTATAGTCACAGCTCGCAATTACGATGAAGGCGATATGTATGCAATGGCTCAACCTCTTTTCGTTGTACAAAACATCACTCCTGTCAAGATGTTAATCAACATCAGCGAAAACAATTACTCAAAAGTTAAGAAAGGAATGGAAGTTGACATCACAGCCGACGCTTTCCCTGGTGAAACATTCAAAGGCAAGGTCAACTTAGTTTACCCAACTATCGACGCTCGTTCTCACACATTCCCAGTTGAAATCATTGTTGACAACAAAGACGAAAAACTACGTCCAGGCATGTTTACAAGAGTAACTGTTAATTATGGAACAAACTACCGTGTTGTCGTTCCTGACAATGCTGTTCTTAAACAAGTTGGCGCTGACGACAAATATGTTTATGTCTTAAATAGCGACAACACTGTAACATACACTCCTGTAAAAATCGGAACAAGAATGGGCGACAGATACGAAATCGTAAGTGGTCTCGACGATGGCGCTACCATTGTAACAACAGGACAAACCAGACTTAAAAACAACATCAAAGTTGATATCGTAAAATAAATTAAGAAATGAGTTTATACAGAACATCCGTAAATAAACCCGTCACAATAGCGCTTATATTCATCACGGTAGCTATCTTGGGTGTATTTTCTCTCACGAGATTATCAACCAACCTCTTCCCTGACATGGGAGAAAATACTATTTTAGTTGTGACATCATATTCAGGTGCCAGTGCAGCCGACATCGAGACTAATGTCACAAAACCATTGGAAAACGCTCTTAACAGCGTTAGTAATTTAAAGCACCTATCATCAACATCAAAGGAAAACATATCTGTTATTTCATTAGAGTTTGAATATGGAATTGACATCAATGAGGCTACCAACGATGTACGCGACAAACTGGATATGGTGACGCAAGCTCTTCCTGATGCCGTAAGTATCCCTACAATCTTCAAATTCAGTATGGAAGATATGCCTATTATGTTGATGTCGGCAACAGCAAAAGAAAGTTTAAATGGTCTGGATAAAATATTGGACGACAAAGTAGCCACGCCATTGGCTCGCGTCAACGGCGTTGGTACAATATCTGTATCCGGTGCACCAAAGCGTGAAATCCAAGTTTATGTCGACCCAGACAAACTAGCTGCATACGGCATTACAGTAGAATCAATTTCTTCTACCCTCGCCTACGAAAACCGTAACACTCCTGCTGGCACAATCGATATCGGTTCAAACACTTATTCTGTTAGAGTTGAAAAAGAATTCAAATCAGCAGATGAAATGCTTGATGTAATAATTGGATCTTATAACAATGCTCCTATTTATCTTAGAGACGTAGCAACAGTAAACGACGGTGAACAAGAGCGTCTGCAAAAAGTATTCAGCAACGGACAACAAGGTGCTATGCTGACAATACAAAAACAAACTGACGCCAACACTGTTCAAGTTATCAAAGGCATCAAAAAGGAACTTAAAAAAATAGAAAAAGACTTACCATCCGACATTAAGCTCAATATCATCATTGATGGTTCAACAAATATCATTGATACTATCAATTCATTGAAAGATACTATCATGATTACTTTCTTAGTCGTTATGGCCGTAGTGTTCATCTTCTTGGGAAGATGGAGAGCCACAGTAATCATCGTTCTTTCAATTCCTATCTCATTGGTTGCTTCTGTAATTTACCTCTTTGCAACAGGCAACACTCTCAACATTATCTCAATGAGTGCTTTGACCATCGCAATCGGTATGGTTGTTGACGACGCTATCGTTGTTTTGGAAAATATCACCTCACATATCGATAGAGGAGCAAAACCAAAAGAAGCAGCTGTTCACGCAACGCAAGAAGTTTCTATCTCCGTTATCGCTTCAACACTAACAATGCTCGCAGTGTTCTTGCCATTGACAATGGTTGACGGTATCATCGGTATATTCTTCAAACAATTAGGCTGGATTGTAAGTATCATCATGATAGTTTCAACATCAGCTGCATTGACACTCGTTCCTATGATGTGTTCTAGAATGTTAAAGCAAAATCCAAGAACACACAGATGGCACAGCATAATATTCACTCCTATTAATAAAGGTCTCGACGCTCTTAGCCGTGGCTACGGTCATCTCATCTCATGGGCCGTAACACATCGCAAGTCAGTAGTATTTATTGCTTTAGTTATATTCTTTGCTACTATTGGATTAACAGTTCCTAACATGAAGACAGAATTCCTCCCTTCAATGGACCAAGGTCGTCTCTCTATCAGCATCGAACTTCCAGTTGGCACAGGTGAAGATATAACAGGTCAACTTGCCAAAGAATTATACGACAAATATACAGCTGAGATTCCAGAGATAAAGATGCTTAACTACAACTATGGTGTAGCTGACGAAGACAACGCATTCGCTTCTATGAACAACAACGGCACTCACATCATTTCAATGAATGCTGACTTGGGAAGAAAAACTGAACGAAACAGAAGCACACAAGAAATCGCCGAGTACATACGAAAAGACCTCAAAAACAACCCTATCGTCAAAAAGTACAACGTTGGCACTGGTATGGGTATGGGCGGTGCAGCAACAGTAAAACTCGAAATTTACGGATACGATTTCACTAATTCAGATAAAATTGCTAACGCTCTTAAAGATAGTCTTATCAACACACCTCAATTCTCACAGGTGCTTGTCAGCCGCGATGAATATACTCCTGAATACTATGTTGACTTTGACCGTGAAAAACTGAGACTCAACGGTATTGACATTACCACTGCATCAACAATGGTTAGAAACCGTATCAATGGTTCTGTTATGTCATTCTTCCGTGAAGACGGTGACGAATACAACATCCGTGTTCGTTATGCACCTGAATTCCGCCAAAGCATAGAAGACATTGAGAATATTGTATTATACGGCTCACAAGGTCAAGCCATCAAATTAAAAGACGTAGCTCAAGTGGTTGAAGGCATGACACCTCCAAAAATCGAACGTAAAGACCGTGAACGTGTTGTAACAATAACAGGTATCATCTCTACTGGTTACGCTTTGAGCGAAGGTGTTGCAGTAGCCCAAAAACATATAGAAAAAGCTGAAATACCTACAGAATTTATGGTAAAGATTGCTGGTGACTACGAAAACCAACAAGAGTCATTCTCTGGTTTATTCCTCCTGTTAATCT
>JAEIGA010005321.1_pt1 | contig 19716 bp, 35 predicted proteins | sample 9270691 | NCBI WGS metagenome assembly JAEIGA01 (sample SAMN17057246, study PRJNA624740) | gut metagenome | biome: biome; isolation source: fecal sample | host: Bos grunniens | place: China: Xizang | collected 2019 | reverse complement strand
CATCAATTCATCAACAGAGCAAGATGAGTTACCACAATATTTCTGTCCGTTGCATACTAATCTCGGTTCGCGGTATTCTCCCTTACGGGTACTATGTCGGTATGACATTGCTCGACCACACTCGCAATACAATATACTCGCGAGAGGGTTTCTCAATTCCTTATTATCACAAGTACGATGTGTTCTTCCACGTTTCTCAAGGTGAGCATTAAATCGTTCTTCCGTCCAAATAGCTGGGTGTTTTCCATCAGCATAAATATAATCGTCACCTTTATTTACGGTTCGAGTTTTACGGATGATTCCATTCTCCACTACCCATATCGCTTTTCGAACGTTCCACCGCGTTTTACCGATATATAATGGATTAAACAATATTCGTCGCACCGTATCAGCCGTCCACCTGTTAGATTTGGGAGGTTTGATACCCATTTCGTTAAGTCGGTCTGCAATGGTTTGTGTTCCAATATTTTCGAGGATATACCAATCGGACATCATATTAAGGACATTTTCTTCCTCCTCGATAATATCGAGAGTGGGGCATTTTTTCTTACCAACAACAATTTTAATTTTCTTATAACCGTAGGGTTTGGTGGAGCAAATATAGTTTCCCGCTTCAGCCGAAAGATCTCGCCCATCTTTTAATATTTTCTTGGAGTAGTCCAAATAAAATGCGCTACGTTTTAGTTCCGACTCAAACATATCGCGCTCAAAACCGTCTGCGATATCAAATATTCTTTCAGGTGTTATTACCAAAGTCTTGGTTAGTCTGAATATTTTAGAAATTCTACCGATCTCCTCGGTGTCGGGTCTACCAAGTCTGGATATGTCTTTCACCATCACGGCTTTTATTTGAGGTGATTCTATTAGTTTCAAAACTTTTTGGAATTCAGGTCTTTCCGCGATGCTTTCCCCACCCGATATGACTTCCTTAAAACGATTTTCCGGGGGAATAGGTGCTGATAGATTTCTCTCAACCCAAGCATCTAATATTGCTGTGTGGTTCGCTAATACTTCTTCCGTGGTAAGTTGAGGGTCATCACTTCTCGATTTTCTTAAATAGATTAAGATTTCTTCAGGTTTGATTGTTTCGATGGCGTTATATTGACCATACATATTCGCATCTCCTTTCCTTGTTTAATATCTGATAATTCTATAACTTCCAAACATTATTATCGAGCTTGTTGCCTTTATGAATACCGAGAAGTTCCCTTTGGAGTTGCATAATCTCTTCTTTGTGTGCAAGCATTTCTTCTTTGTGTGCAAGCATTAGATGGAGGCGGTCAATCTCTGCTTCAAGGGTGACATTTTTGTCCTTAAGGGTGACATTTTCGGCGGTTAGATCATTTACGGCGTTTTGGAGTGTTGCGTTCTCGGTTTTGAGTGCTTCAACCATTGGTGTGGGCACTCTGAAGTCGGATTCATCCAATATATCGTCAAGAGAGCCGCCCATCGCGTACACTATGTCGCGGAGTTTGTCAATTCCGGGGGCGTATGTTTCACCCGAAAAGATGCGTGTGACGGTTCGCTCCGACATATTTGCCTTTTCTGCAATCTGCTTGTTGGTCATTCCCGACCTTTTTCTTAACTCTTTTGCTTTATCGAGCCACATATTTTTGTCCTTCTTTAATGTTAAATTTGGGTAGTAAAACGACAAACTTGGATATTGAAAATCGGTATCAATTGGTGTATAATTTTGTCAAACGTGAGACTACTTGAGACTATGTGAGACTGTTTGAGACTACCCCAAGTTATATAATATTGGTAACATCCGAGATGCGACACGTTTCGAGTGCTAATTGGTATATAAAATTGTCAGCGAGCATCGATGTATGGGATAATCTTCATTCTTATATTGACGGTTTATTTCGTGTGCATTACAATGGAAATCAGAACGTGCGTTCAATAATTGTGCGTTGGTGAAAGGAGATATCAGCTATGACAAAATACGAAAAAGAATTGATACAATTTATACGTAACTCAAGTAACCCGGAGAAGTCACTGGAAATAGCGATTGAAGTTATTCTTGCCTGTTTACAGCAACTCGAATCATCTCCAAAACCATCGCCTGATTCTCTTCAGGAATCCGCCTGAATAATTCTATTAATGCGGTCTCCCCCTCGGTTAGTATTATCTGATCGGGGGAGTTAGTTTGCGCGAGCATTGAAGTCGCAACCGAATAATTTTCCATTGAGTGTGTGAAACGTGTTCTTTCATCCTCCCATCCCATTAAGTATGCGGGGGTAGTGCCGAGAGCTTTGGCGAGCAATGCAATCTTATCTCTTTTCATATTGGCAATCATACCAGTTTCCCACTTACGAACGGTACTCTTCCCTACTCCAACAATCGTAGCAACCTGCTCCAAAGTCATATCTCTTTCCAAACGTAATTGTTTGATTTTTCTCGACAAATCGTTCTCCATAAAATTATCACCTCCTCGTGTAGTATATCCATTATATCACAAATGTGTCGTAAATGCAACTAAAATTTTCAAATTTGCTAAAAAAGTTTCCTAAAGGACTTGACAAGGCTCAAAAAATCGTGTATAATATCGGTGTCCTGCAGGACACTTTCGTACAAATTACAAAAATTCCCACAAGAAAGGAGACAAGCAGTGAATAAGGCTCTACTTGAATACAAGATGAAAGAAAAGGGAAAAAGCATAGCAGATATGTGTGATATGCTTGGCATTTCTCGTTCCGCTTTCTATCGCAAGTGTACTGGTAAATCCGAATTTACACGAGGCGAAATTCAAAAGATAGTTGACTATCTTGACCTCGATTCCCCGGTGGCAATTTTTTTTGCTCATTGAGTGTCTTTTAGGACACTTATCAAAGTAACACACTGTGTTACAATCGCATACTATGAAATGAAATCAAAACAAGAGGTGCAGTATGAAAAATGATATTTATGGCGAACCCGAAATCATCCGCGGGAAAAATATCATAGCAAGAGTTTACTCACCGATCATCACAGAAAAGGAAAGAGAAAGACGGATGGAACTGATAAAACAAGCATCGGTGAGTCTTGTCTTATCTAAAGGAAACAAATGAAATCTTTATGGAAAGTATTGCGTGTGCTAATGGCTTTCGCGGGAGTATTCCTTGTTTACGCAGGAGCGAGTACGAGTGATTACTACATATACGAGCTTTGTCAACCCGAACCCGATTACATATGGAAGTTTATTAACATCGGAATCGTTCTCATAATTCCCGCTTTAGTACACGCTATCCGAACTGGAGGTGTATGGGAATGAAATCAAACAGAGCAGTAGGTAATGCGTTTGAACAGGAATTGTGCGAATTACTCTATGCTTACGGATTTTGGGCGAAGAACCTCAAGCAAGACAATTCGGGACAGCCTGCAGATGTTATTGCGGCGCGAAACAAGGTCGCATATCTCATTGATTGTAAAGATTGTTCCTCGAAGGGTTTCGACCTGAGACGAGTGGAAGAAAATCAGATAACTGCAATGCAGTTGTGGGATGAATGCGGAAACGGACAAGGGTGGTTCGCAATCAAAATACCGACAGGCGACATTTATATGCTCCCCTTCGTATGTGTGATGGGTTATAAGAACACCCAATCCACGATGTCCTATTCCGAAATACACGAGATCGGAAAACCTTTTGAAGCGTGGGTGAAGAGATGCAGGTGAGAGTCAGTAATAACATCACGATCACTAATCCTTCTCCCGAAATTCTCACTTGGTGTCAGACCAATTTGAAGCTCCCGAATCCCGATTTCACCAAGAAAGCAAGGATGGGATTTTGGGTCGGTAACACACCCAAATACCTCTACCTTTATGAGATACACGGTGGGGATTTAGTGATACCTTACGGATGTCTAAAATCCATCGCTCCCTTGATAAAAGATGCCATCGTACAGAGCGAATTTAAGCCCTCTGTGAGCATCGATTACGGAGAACCTATTCCACTATATCCTTACCAAGAAACGGCTGTGAAAGCCTGTGTAGATGGCTTGTACGGCATCTTGCAGAGCAAAGCAGGTAGCGGTAAAACGCAGATGGGAATAGCACTCATCCGCGAACACGGCAAACGAGCATTGTGGCTCTGTCACACCCTCGATTTAGTGAAGCAAAGCAAGGAACGTGCCGAGAGATATATGGATAAAAACCTCTTAGGTCTCATTACCGAGGGTAAGGTCAATATCGGTTCGGGTGTCACCTTTGCTACCATTCAAACGATGAGCAAACTCGATCTCAGCCGATACCGAGATATGTGGGATGTCATCATCGTGGATGAATGCCACCGAGTTGCGGGTACACCTACGGCAATGACACAGTTCTCAAAGGTGCTGAACAGCCTATCGGCTCGGCACAAGTATGGTCTGTCGGCTACCGTCCATCGTTCCGATGGGATGATCGTAGCGACATACGCTCTCCTCGGAAACGTGGTATACACAGTACCTGATGAAGCAATTGCGGACAAGGTTATGAGAGTCGGCATTAAGCCTATAGGCACAGGAGTGGGTATCAGCAGAGATTGTCTCAATACGGACGGTACGCTGAATTATGCGAAGCTGATTAACTATCTGTGCGAGGACTTCACTCGTAACCACATCATTAGTGGTCATATCGTAGCAGAATCGGACAAGTCCTGTTTGATACTATCAGACAGACTCGAACATCTCGAATATCTTATTAATACTCTCCCTCACCAAATCCGAGATCAAGCCGTGATGATAAGTGGCAAAATGACATCCAAAAAAGGCAAAGCCGAACGCGAACAAGCTCTTGAGAATATGCGAACGGGTAAGAAAAAGTACCTATTTGCGACCTACAGTTTAGCTAAAGAAGGTCTCGATATCCCTTGTCTTGAGAGATTGTTTATGGCTACTCCCCAAAAGGATTACGCGGTGATCACACAGAGCATCGGGCGTATCGCTCGTACTTACGAGGGTAAAGCAGACCCGATAGTTTACGATTTCGTGGATAACATCGGTTACTTGCAAAAGAGTTACAAGAATCGGTGTACTACTTACAGAAAAAATGATTGTTATTTTATAGGAGAATAAGTATGCGAAAGTCAATCGCGGGCTATGAGGGAAAATATGAAATATCAGACGAGGGTGTCGTATATTCCCTAAAGCGAAAAGCAAGAAACGGCAAAGCTATTGGCGACAGGGTGTTAAAAGGTGGCGCGTACCCCAACGGTTACAAATATGTAATTTTGAGGAACGATAGCCTTGAAGACGAGCGCATAATGATACACCGATTGGTCGCGTCAACATTCATCCCGAATCCTGATAACAAACCGTTTGTCAATCACATTAACGGTAACAAACAAGATAATCGTGTTAGCAATCTCGAATGGTGTACGCATCTCGAAAATGTGCAACACGCCATCCAAACAGGTCTTGTCAAAAAAGTATGCAAGATCGAAAGACCCGTTGACATAATTCTTCCCGGAGGTAGAAAAATCACTTTTAGTACGATGGTCGAAGCCTGTAAATACTTCGGGTTCACGAAGTGTTGGCTGGGTAATTATGTGAGAAAAAACGGAAACCCCTGTGAATATAAAAACACATCCATCTTCGTTCACGATAGAGGGGGTGAATTATGAGGTGGTTTTCGTATGACTGCGAGGTCTTCGCTCACGATTATATAGTAGTATGTAAAGAACTCGGCACAGACACCTATCACGTTGTACACAATGACCCTACTGCGATCAAAGAAATATTCTCTGAGGATGCTATCTACTGCGGATTCAATACGAAGCATTATGACCAATACATAATCAAAGCGATCTGCGCGGGATTCTCTCCCGAAGAAGTCAAGCAGGTCAACGATTGGATCATCGGTGGCGGTCAAGGATGGGAATGCCCTCTGCTCAACGGCGTATTCTTCCGTTTCAACAACGTGGATATTAAAGACGATGTACGAATAGGACTATCCCTTAAAGCCATTGAGGGGCATCTTGGGATGTCTATTCAAGAAACCGAGGTTGATTTTGACAACGAAAGACCTCTGACAGAAGAAGAACTCGCCCTTACGATTAAGTATTGTAAGCACGATGTCGATGCCACGGAAAAGCTATGTAAGATACGAAAAGATTACCTCCGTACAAAACTCAATCTCGGAGTACGTGCAAATATCGAACCCGTAAAAGCCTTATCTTCGACCAATGCGAAGCTAACTGCAATGATGCTCGGTGCGGTAAGGCAAGAGTGGAATGACGGTAGGGATTATGTATATCCCCCTAATCTCGACCTCGCCATAATACCAAAAGAGATTTTAGATTTTTTCGATACCATTCACGATATGTCAATTCCCGATAAGGAATTGTTCGAGACTAACCTAATCATTGATATAGGTGGTATGCCTTGCAAATACGCTTGGGGTGGAGTTCACGGCTCTTTAACCTGCTACTACGAAGAAACAACCGAGAATAGAGTAATCCAAAATCGAGATGTATCTTCGCTCTATCCGTCACTAATCGAGGTTTATAAATATCTCTCGCGTAACGTACCCGACCCGCAGTTGTTCTATGACATTCGTAAAGACCGAATACGAGCGAAACACGAGGGTGATAAGCAAACGGCAACGGACTTAAAACTCCCCCTCAATACTGTGTCGGGAGCACAAGAGAACAAATACAACGATTTATATGATCCTCTGTCGACAAGGTCAATGCGAATATCAGGTCAGTTGTTCCTTACGATGCTAACAATACAGTTACTCAAAGCGTGTAAAACAATCAAGCTTTTAAATCTCAATACCGATGGTCTAATGTACTCAATCGACAAGAGTGAGCTACCTATTGTGGATGATATATGCTCCACTTGGGAAAAAACAGTGGGGTTCGAATTAGAGACCGAAGAAATTTTAAAGGTGCAAATCAAGGATGTGAACAATTTGTTGTTCGTAGATACCAAAGGTAAGGTCAAAACCGTTGGTGGATATCTCAATTATGGTATATCCGTCAAAGGAGCGTGGTCTATTAACAACAACGCCACCATCGTAAAGAAAGCTCTCGTAGAGTATTTTGCAAACGGCACTCCACCGGAAGAAACCATCAATGGGTGTGAAGATATATTCTCGTTTCAATTAATTGCTAACGCGGGTAAAAAATACAAGGAAGCTTATCACCTTGTGGATGGCAACAAAGAGTCTGTACAGAAAGTAAATCGTGTTTATGCGACCAAAGATACAAGATACGGCAAGCTATTTAAAATTAAAGCCGAGGACGAGTCTACGGCAAGAATCGAAAGCCTACCCGAACATTGTATTATCGACAATGACAACAAAGCCACTATCGAATGTATCGACAAGACTTGGTACATCGAATTGGCTCGTAAAAGAATTAATGATTTTTTAGGTATCAAACCTGAGAAAAATACAAGGAGGAAAAACCAAATGACAACCACTACAAAAGAACAGACGATGAATGTCTATCAGAAACTGCTCAAGGCGAGAGCAATGTTCTTGAGCGCAAACGCAAAGAAGTCGGGAAAGAATATGACCCTCGCATTCAAGTATTTTGAACTCGATGACATCGTTCCGATCGCAACCACAATCTTTGAGGGAGTAGGTCTTATCTCGGTAGTTAATTTTACCAATGATATCGCTACCCTCACCATCGTAAACACGGATAACACAGAAGAATCTGTAACGTTCACCGCACCGATGGTCGTTTCAGAAGGTAACAAGGCAGTTACTCCCGTACAGGCACTCGGTGCTACCATCACTTATTTCCGCAGATACCTTTATATGATCGCTCTTGACATCTGCGAACCCGATGGAATCGATTCTGTCGGTGCTAATCCCGCTCCCGCACCTGCTCCTACACCTGTTGTAGCAACACCTACACCTGCTCCTACACCCGTGGCTACTGCACCGATTCCCGTGGTTAAGACAGACAAGCCTCTCACGAGTGGTAACGGCAACGCATCCGATACTCAGATAAGACAGCTTAAAGACCTTCTTATCAAGCTCAAGGCTAAAGACCCCGCTAAGGAAGAGATGATAGCACAGATCGCAGTACAGACTCAGGGCTTTACGGTCATCTCCAAGGCAGATTGCGAAACACTCGTAATCAAGATTGGCGAGATGCTGAACGAGGAGGGAAAGTAATATGTGTGCAATTTGGTTTGCAATAGGTGTTCTCACCACCATCGTTGCGGAACTCGTAGCGTGTATCATTTATGCGGTCGTGAAGACCAACAAGGAAGTGGGGTAAGAAATGAAAGATATTAAATGGGTAGGCAATCATATCTCGGTAGAGCCGATTGCCAAAAACAAAAAGATCACGGGTACTCACTTCCCTACCGTCCTCGGTGTAAATCCGTTCTCCTCTCCCTTCGAGGTTTGGTGTAGGTGTACCCGTACATACGAGATACCCTTCGAGGGTAACAAGTACACCAACGCGGGTCAGGTCATCGAACCTAAGGTCTTTGACTTCCTTCGTAAGTCGATGGGATTTGGTGACAGAGTAATCACTCCCGAAGATGTATACGGAAAAGACCACTTCAAAAAGACTTGGGGTGACTTCTATCCGAACACCGCTATATTCGGCGGTATGTGGGATGCTCTGATCATTGATAATGACCGCAAGGTCGAGTGCGTAGTCGAGATCAAGACCGTACAGGTCGATGGTCGAAGCGGCTCTCTCGAAGACCGTTGGAAAGACGGCGAAGCTCCTCACTATCAGGCATTACAGGCGGCTCTTTACGCACACCTTCTCGGTGTAGACAAGGTGCTGATGGTAGCCGTAGCACTTGAGGATAAGAAGGGTGACTACGAACATCCCGAACAGGTTATTCCGTCCTATGCAAATGAAAATGTCTACACGGACGAATTTAGAGTCTCCGAGCGATACCCGAATTTCGACCTTTACATCGAACAGGCTACGGCTTGGTGGAACGCTCACGTTCTTACCGGAGTCAGCCCCGATTTCGATGAGAAGAAGGATGCTGAAATCCTCAAGGCTCTCCGCACTAACAGCATCAACCCCGAATCCGACATATCCGCAATAGTTGCGGAAGCAGAACAGTTGACCGCAGAGATCGATGAGGTCACGGCTACAGTAGCCGAAAAGGAAAAGAGACTTAAGGTACTCACCGAACAGATCAAAAAGTACGCACTCGAACAGTTCCGTGACGGTGACACGAAGGTATCAATCCCCGGCCAGCGTTTCGAGTTTGTACTGTCAAAATCCAACACCACGGAACTCGATAAAGATGCTCTCAAAGCCGATGGGCTGTGGGATAAATACAACAAACCTAAAACAAATTATCGTCTGACAAAGACGGCTATCAAGGAGGATAAATAAGATGGCAATGATTCCGATGACAAATGGCTTTACTCTCTGCCCTAAGGGAGTACACGTATTCCGTATCTACAAGGTAGAATACAACGAAGAGTTTGGTAAACTGATCGTACACCTCGTAAACGCACAGGGCATCACCGTTATGGAGAGATTCTCCCTTATGAATCAGGACGGCTCGATGAACGAAAGAGCTTGCGGTGCATTCTCGTTCTTTGCAAAGACCGCGCTCAACAATTTCACTCTCGAAGCAGTTGATCCCGCTACTCTCATTGATCACTACATCAAGGCTGAGGTAACTCACACCGAAGTTCCCTCCAACAAAGACCCGAACAAGAACATCACCTTTGTAAATCTCGGTGACAAGTGGGTAGCCGAAGGTTTCGATACCGCTCCCGTAGCCAAGGCGCTCACTCTTGGTAAGGAAACATCTGCTCCCGCACCCGCGCCTACTCCCGTAGCACAGCCCGCTCCTGCACCTGCGACAGGACTCGATCTCAACGCTCTGCTTAACGGCTAAGAGCGAAAATAGGTGAGAGGGTGTAAAAGCTCTCTCACCCAAAAGGAGGATAGTATGGAAATTAAAGATAGCGGAACGCGCCGGGAGTTTGAAACGGGCGCGGTGAGAGACATCCAAGAGGGTAAAGGCAGATGTGACCTTATGCCGTTGGAAATAGTAGGAGCGTTTTTGAGGGACGATGTGTTGAAATTCATTGCCGATTTCAAGTACAGCGGAGATCCTGAAAATCTGTACTGTGCTTTAGGCTATGCAGAATTTGACGATCCCTACTCTATGATGCTCGAAGTGTCCAAGCATTTCGAGGCGGGTGCAAAGAAATACGGAGAAAACAATTGGCAGAAGGGCATCCCCGCACATTGTTATATTGACTCTGCCGTAAGGCACTATCTCAAAGACCGCAGAGGTGATGAAGACGAACCGCACGACCGCGCCTTTGTATGGAATCTGCTCTGTTGTATATGGACTTGTATTCATAAACCCGAACTAAATGACTATATAAAGGAGAATAAAGAATGAACGTAACACTCATTCAGGCTACGCCTAATCCTATTAAGAGGATCGCAAAGATCGCATCTATCTGTTATGACTCACACCCTGATAACCCTCTTGGTCTCGTAAAACATCTGTACCGAAACGGTCATCACAGCGTGTTCGAGCATATCTACTTTACATTCAAAATCGAGGATATCTCTCGTGCCTGTTCCCACCAGCTTGTTAGACACAGACATTGTAGCTTCACTCAGCGTAGTCAGCGTTACTGTGACGAGACCGATGCAGAGTATATCACTCCCGATAGCATCAAGGATTTCACTGTTTGGGGGTCAGATATGGCGAACGCCTTCAATGGTTACGAGTATCAGAAAGAAGTAGGTACACCTGCCGAGGATGCTCGATACCTTCTCCCCAATGCTTGCGCTACCTCCCTTTACCTCTCTTGCAATCTCCGAGAACTTATCCACATCTGCAACGAGAGATTGTGTAGCAGAGCGCAGTGGGAGATCAGAGACCTTGTAAAACAGATGGTCGCTCTTGTAGACCCTGAGTTGTGGTTTATGCTCGTGCCGAAGTGCAAGAGCGGTAGGATCATCTGCAACTCGCCTTGTAACAAGAAGGGGGAATCCTAATGAACAGACCGTTTTACTCCGATTACGTGAGACACGCTCTGCGATTCTATAGCCGAAATTTACTCCGATCTTCCTTTAAGAGCGAAGTAGACAGAACAAATTGGATGGCTTGCTCAAGTGTCATCCGCGAGTATTCCGACAGAGATCGCGACATTCTCGTAATGGTTTACGGTGGTTTTGATACCCTCTCGGATAACGTATATGAGACCGCAAAGAAGTACGGCATTCATCAAAATATCATATGGGATATGATGAAGGATGTCGAACGAAATATAGCTCGAAAGCGTGGTTTGATATGAATTATGACGAAGCAATCGCATACATAAAAGGCGTTCTTAATAATTGGACATCTTGGCAAGAACATCACCAAGGTCTCACCGAAGCGTTAAAGATTATCGTTCAGCATAGCGAAACGGAGGAAACAGCAAGTGAACATAAAGAACATACCACAAGAGATTAAATCTCTCGACCAATGGGTGTGTTCTCGCTCCGACAGTAAGATTCCGCGCAAAGCCGTGTCCGGCACTCCCGCATCCTCGACCGATCGCTCCACTTGGTCTTCATTCGAGACAGCGAGTAAAGCGGTCTCCGAGGGTAAATTCGATTACGTGGGTTTCGTATTCAACGACAACGGCTTAGTGGGAGTGGATATTGACGATGGGTTTGATGAGGAGGGATTTATCTCTCCTCTCGCCGCAGACATTATCGGCAAGTGTAAATCCTACACCGAGAAGTCCAAAAGCGGCACAGGCTTTCATATCCTCCTCCGTGGTGATCTGCCGTTCAAGGGCAAGAACAACCGAAATGGCGTAGAGATTTATAAGACCGCTCGATACTTCATTATGACGGGAGATAGACTCCTCTACGATGCGATAATCGACAATCAGGAAGCTATTGACTATATCGTAGATAAGTATTTTCCCGAAATGAGGGAGAGCGAAAACAAGGGCGTAGTACCTAAGATATATACCCCTGTATGGGATAAGCCAACGAACGATGGGCAGATAAGATTACGACCGATCTACAATCCCATCCCCGATGGTGCGCGAAACATCTCGCTGACCTCTCTCGCAGGTCAATGGCATAACATAGGCTACAGTAGTGATGAGATATATAAGGAATTGTTATATGTCAACGCCGTGGCTTGCACCCCTCCGTTGGATAACAACGAGGTGTGGTGCATCGTAAATTCTGTAACACGATATAGGAGGTGATCGAATGGAATCACCCTGTCATCATTGTCCGAAATGTCCTTGCAAGGAACACGATACTTGCCCGGAGTATTTGGACTTTCGTGCAAAAATTGCACGTATAAAACAAGAAAAAGCAAAATCAGAACACATAATAGACTACACCGTCAAATCTATTGAAAAACGGAAAAGGAAAAGTAATAGAAAATGAAAGATTACGAAATTATAAAATTAGTCGAGCGATGCGTAGCGGGTGAGTGTGTGGATTGCCCATACACGACTGCAGACTGCTCCGAAGTGCTCGAACGCATCCTCGAACTCGCAAAGCGACAGAAAGCACAGCTCGAACAGCCTACCACCGCGTGTGACCACGAAATTATCGCACAGAGCCACAGCGAAGAAATTCGCAAGCTCCACGATAAACTCTGCGAGGCTGAAATCGCACACGAACGCATACAGCGCGAACTTTCAGAAGCACAGAAAGAACTCGCCTACCTCCGCGCCATCAAAGCCACCACAGAAGCGTTCTTGGGAGTAAAGATAGATGGGCAGATGTAAGTATCACGACACGCACTTCAACGCTTGTGCGAGATTCAGCACATTCGGCGGTGCATATCAGCATCTCGCGCCTTGCCACAAGTGCGAACTGTTTGAGCCGATTACGAATTATGACCGCATTAAGGGTATGAACGTGGAAGAATTGGCGCAGTTTTTAAAATCAATGGTGGATGAGAACGAAACCCACGAGGTCGCTTGCTATGGTTGCATTAATTACGGCACTCACCATTCCGATCCACAGAACAAAGGAACGGGTCTTTATGAGTGTGAGGGATGTCCTTGTGAGGGCATCGGACACGACCTCGTAAAGTGGCTCAACTCGGAGGCAGAAGAAAATGAGTAACGAAAAGCAACAGCAGATGAGGATGCAGACTTTTGTAAAGATATTTCCTATTCAAAGCTACAAGGTGCTTGAAAGTGAAATAAATTCATACCTTCGTGAAAAAGGTGTTGAAGTGTTTTCCGTTTCAGCTCTTGATGTTCACCACGTAATAGTTGTATTCAAGAAAGGCGGTAAATGATATGGGAGAGATATTTGGAATGTTGATAGTATTTGGTTATATGATGGCAGTTCTAATACCGTTAATGCTATTCGCTATAGTGCTTCTGTGGGCTATTGATAAGTGGTATTGAAAGGCGGTGAATGATATGGCAGAAATAAAACTACAAAAACGATATAAATACGCAGGGGATATAATGCCAAAGTTGCTTGACATAGGCTTTGATTTAGAAACAGCAAGTAATTTTCTAAACGACATTCCCGATGCCGATGTAGTACCGAGGGCAGTAGCCGAAGAACAAAGCGTATTGTGGAGAGACCATTTCAATTCAATCTACGAAACTGCAAAGGCAAGCCTTCAAGAGGTAATAACATTAAACAGCAAACTTGAAGCAGAAAATGCAAAGTTACAAAGGCTTTTAGATTTCTATGAAGAAACAAGCGGCAACAAGAAAGCCAAATCCGAAGCAATCAAGGAATTTGCGTGGAGATTGAAAAACAGACTAACGCCATACCCCGAAGCTCCTTTTTGCGAAATGGTTGGCTCACTCGATATTGACGCACTTGTAGAAGAAATGACGGAGGAAAACAAATGAGGCGAGGCAAGTCACCGGGTGCTTGTGACTTCGTAGAGCGCAAATGCGATCATTGCGGAAGAACCTTCGTCCCCGCTCCCTATCACGCTTGGAGGCGTGACCACGGTCGCACCGATTGGTTCTGCTCCTATACTTGTATGATCGCGTGGGACAAAGAGAATCCGCACAAAAAGCACATTAAAAACTATAACAAATAAGGAGGTATAACGAATAATGAATGAGCAATTTTATACTATGCGAAACGGTATGATACTTACCGATGAGAACGATGTAAAAATCTTTACGATGCTCTTAGAACTCACCCCGCATTGTAATGTAAACTTCCTTTGGAATGATATCGGACTCGGAAACCTGTTTGGAGTGTGTTTCCAACACATCGAGCGGTTCTGTGTAGATAATCAGAAGTGGTACATCTACAATAACGGAGTTTGGGAGATCGACAAGGGCGACATCAAGTCTCAGGGCAATATGCAGAAGCTCTTGCAACTACTTCACCTCTACTGCAAAGAGGTCGAGACGGATGGAAACAAGGAGATACTCAAGCAGTATAGTACCTACATTAATAAGAGTTCTTCCGACTCAATTCTTCGCAGAGCTTTGAACACAGCAAAGACCTCGCTGATGATCAACATAACGGAGTTCGACAACAACCCCTACTTACTGAACTGTATCAATGGTCTATACGATCTGCGTACTGGTAGAACCGTACCTAACACGCACGAGCTTTACATCACCAAGAGAACCACCACCTATCCGGCACACGCGCTCACTACACCTTGTATGAGATGGTATCAATTCATAGACGAGATTATGTCTCACGACAAAGAGAAAGCCGCGTTCCTACAGAGAGCATTGGGCTATTCCCTTCTCGGCGTAAACAAAGAGGAATGTATGTTTATGGCTTACGGTGCATTGTCTCGTAACGGAAAGGGTACTCTTATGTCGGCAGTAAAAAAAGCTCTCTCCGAGGACTACGCAGACAGTTCCGATATCGAACTCATCTGCCAAGACAAATCGGGTAGAACTAAAGATTTTAACTCCCCACAGCCCGCAATCGCACGACTCGTAGGAAAGAGATTGGTAGAGATGTCCGAAACAAACCGAGATCACCTTCTCGCTTCTGCCCCTATGAAAACAATGACGGGTAGAGACACCCTTATCACACGTGGCTTACACGAGAACTCTTTTGCTTTCGTCCCGCAGTTTACAATGTGGCTCTCAACAAACTATCTGCCTACGATCAACGATGATACAGTATTCAAATCAAATCGTATTTGGGTAATCGAGTTCAACGAGCATTTTGATGTGAGCAGACAGGACAGAGACCTCAAGGAACTCTTCGAGTCTCCCGAAAACCTTCCCACCGTACTGCGTTGGCTTATGGATGGATGCGCTGAGTATATCAAGAACGGACTCAACCCTCCCGAATGTGTGCGTAAGGCTACTGCAAATTATCGGGAGAGATACGATAGGATCGGCAATTTCATTAAAGAGAAATGCACGATTGATATGAGTAAAAAGACTCTCAGAAGTAATCTCAACGCCGCGTATCGTAGTTGGTGTAGCCATCCCGACAACAGATTTACTCCCCTGTCTCCTACGAATTTCTTCAATGAAATTGAGTTGAGAGGATATCCAATTCGTAGATCGAGCGATGGGTTCTATGTAATCGGGTTATCGTTGAACGAATCACCCGGAATGATAACAATTTAAAATAGTGATAAAAGTGACATAAAACGTGCAAAAAGTTTCCCATAGGAAGAGATTTAGTGACATTTGTGATATATTTTTTGCAAGAAGTTTCCCATAGGAAGACTTATATCCCCTCATTAAGGGACTTTTAGTGACACGTTTTATATCACTTTTGTCACACAACTAAAATGGAGGTATTTTATGGCAACAAAGAAGAATAATGACGATGTGGTCAGCGATGTGGTTGAACACGCTAAGAAGAAACCGAGAGGTAAGAATATTGGTGAGACTCTTGCTCCCATTACAGAGCCGGGTGATAATCAGAAATACATTGGTGTGAGCTTGAAGCTCTTCAATATGTCGAAGGTCGACTTACATAATCCCGAAGAGGTTCAAGAGAGATTAGCTGAATATTTCCAAATTCATTTCGATGCTGACTTGAAGCCTACTGTTGCAGGTATGGCTATGGCACTCGGTATTGATAGACGGAGATTGTGGGAAATTAGAGCAGGTGTACCGAAAGGTGGTACTGCACAATACGACTTACCGACTCTGACATTGGACTCTATAAAAAAGGCATACGACTTTATGGAGAATTTGTGGGAAAATTATATGCAAAACGGTAAGATCAACCCCGTTTCAGGCATTTTCCTTGGCAAGAACAACTTTGGCTATCAGGATAAGACCGAATATGTGGTCACACCTAATGTCAACACCGACTCCGACTATAACGCAGAGGATATCAAGAAGCGGTACTTGACCGACTCTGCGACTATCGAGCAACTTTCGGACGGTAGCGACTCCGACTCTTAATCGACTTTCGACTATCGACTATCGACTATCGACTATCGACTTTCGCCCGACTTTTAAAAGCGACTATCGACTATCGACTTTCGGGCAACTTTCCGACTCTGTCAACTTTCCCGACTCTGTCGACTTTGGCAACTTTCGACTATCGACTATTACACGTGGGCGATCTTCTCAGGTTTTGAGCGGGTCGCCCTCTTTGCGTGGGTGCGATCCCGCCGCCGTCCCTCTCAGCCGCACCCGTGCCGCACGTTCAGAAAACATCACGCAACACCCAAATTTACCCCGTATGGCGTTTTTGTGCTTTATTGGTGTAATTGTACCCCTATAATATAAAGTCGCTTAAAATCGATTTTAGAGCCTTGTAACGGCGTATAGAATCCGCTCCCACGGTGAAACAGCAAAAGAAATGCCCCGAATTGATACGGGGCGATTTCTTTATATAAAGTACCTGATAATATTCCAAAAATTTAACGGTGATAAAATAATACTATTTGTCGCCAGATCCATACAAGAGTACAAAAACCATATAAACGCGGTTACAAGTGGCGCGGACATTATTATTGTTTTCATTGGTTCGCCCTCCGTCAATGTTGATATATTGCGATCGTTTCGCCGTTCTTAAGCTCCCAACAGCCTATACCGCGGCACGCGCATTCGGTGCAATTGCCGCCGCAAATTTTCCATTCCGGGCCGGGTTCGTTTCCTTTTAATATAACTTCACAAGTGGGTAAATTGTGCGGGTTTTCACACTTCCACTCGCCCCAATTGGAAAATATAATCTTTAGATTTTCGGGAATCGCGCCATCATATTTCAGATAATTGTTTACAATGTGGTACTGTTTTGTAAACGCTAAGAATGATGTATGCGGCAATTCCCGCGCTAAGTCTATCATATTGACTAAATACGAATAGTCGGGAATATCCCCGCTCACGTGATAACGGAAATAACGCGCCATAGTGGCGGCTTGTTTTACCTCTTCCCAGTACTGCGCCGGGTTAGTGGTTAGGATCTCAAAATTACGATCGTATGCGGTTTGTACTGTTTTTCTAAGTCGCGCGATTTTAGCCGCGTAACAGAGCTTAAAACAGGGCGCGCTGGGGTTACAAGTTGTTATTGCGGGAAGTGATACAGAGGGTATTGCGCCCATTTTGCTATTGCCTTTTGAAATAGATACTTTCATTTGTTTTTACCGTCCTTTTGATTGAATTATACACACTTTTGTGTAGCTACCTATATTATACACTTTTTTGTGTATTTGTCAATAGTTTTACGCTATCGTTTACAGTTTGTTTACACATTTTTGTGTATCTATTTATGTGTGCATTTACTTTTGAGTTTTTGCACATTTGCACCGATCCGGCCGGGGTTCGGTCCTGAATACACCCCCGCGGGGAGTATCGGACCGCCCACCGAGCCGAAATTAGTCCTCCGAGTAGCCGAAAAAATAAAAAGATGAATTTTTTTGTAAACTACACAAAAATGTGTTGACATTCGTTAGGGAGTGTGCTATAATAGACTCATCAAAGCAAAGGAGCGTACAAAATGAACGCAAAACAGATTGTGGCAGAGGTTATGAACATCAGAGGATGGTCACAGAAGAAATTAGCAGATAAATTAGGGTATGCTACCGTGACGGGAGTAGCCAATCGTCTTAATGGCAAAAACACAAAAGATATGAATGTCGAAACCCTTGTAAAATTCCTCTCTCTAATGGAGTGCGAGGTAGTTGTTCGTAGCACCACCAAGGATAAAAAGGAATGGGTTATTTCTCTCGAAGAGACAGTAGAATAATAAAGGAAGGTTGTGCGTAATGATTTACGGATATGCTCGTGTAAGTACCAAAGGTCAAGCCAAAGACGGAAACAGCTTGGAGGCTCAAGAAAAGATATTGAGGGAGAATGGTGCAGTGACCATATACCACGATGCTTTTACTGGAACGAAGGTTGATAGACCCGAATTAAATAAGTTGGTCGGCATATTGAAAGAGGGGGATACCCTCATAGTCAGTAAGTTGGATAGATTGGGTAGATCGTTATCCAAAACATCGGAGCTTATAACTGAACTGATTGAACGAGGCATTACCATAAACATTTTAAATTTAGGCGTGTTGAGCAACAGTTCAGTAAATACGTTGATGAGAAATGTGCTGTTGGCATTCGCTCAGTTCGAGAGAGATATGATCGTTGAGCGCACCACCGAGGGTAAGGAAATCTGCCGCGAGACCAAACCCGATTGGAGAGAGGGTCGCAAGCAGGTCGAGACACCCGATTTTGAAAAATTCCTCAAAAAACAAAAAGATGGCGAACTCACCGTAGCTGAATGTTGCGAAAAGTTAGGAATCAGCCGCAGAACGTGGTATAATAGAGTAGCGGAGGTAGCGGTATGAAATGTCCTAAATGTAATTCAGAGAATGTGCAGATGCAAGCAAAGGAGTACAAACCAAAGATAACCTTACCGTGTTGTATGGTGTTCGGCGGTTTCGGTCTAATGTTCTTGTCAATAATCGGCTTGATCGGAGGGATTCTGTTAGGCTTGTTGGTCAGCGCGTTACTCTACTCTATTATTCCCACAGGTTACAAGTCGGTGATGGTCTGTCAGCAATGTGGTTTTGTAGGCACAGATACTACATTAGCGAACGCCGTTCCTAACTCACTATTTTGCCCCTTAAGCGAGTGCAATGTTGTGATCGTTAGGAAGCCGAACAGTTTCGGCTCGGTTTGTAAATTGGGTATTAAGATCGATAATTATGCACCGTTCGAGGTCAACGATAAAGAGGTAAAGCATCTCAAGCTCGAACAGGGAGAGCATATTATTACATATTATCAGGTAAATGGAATGGGTAAGAAACAGCGCAAAGGTTCGTTGAGCCTTATGGTGGGAGCAGATTGTAGATTGGTCGAGTTTGAGTTCCAACGAATCGGTTTAAATGTAACGACAGTATGATAAACTGCGGAGGTAGCGGTATGAAAAAGGACAGCGATCTAATTATTTTAGCATTCGTGATAGGTGTGCCAGTATTTTTGCTGATGGTACATCCCTTCATATTTTGGTTGATCTTCGTGCCACTTGTGGTGCTTGGAATAATCAAGTTTATAACTTGGCTTAAAAAATAATTTTACTAAGGGGATAATAAAATGAGCGAAAAATATCCACATTTATTGGAAACGACAACCACCGAGTGTACGCAGAAAACATATATGATACACCCTAAGTACAATTTCAGCGATTTGACCGAAGAGGAAAAAGAGATCGTGTATCAAAGTGGGTTGCATTGGAACGGCATTTACAAAGATTTGTTCGATGAGTTGTACGAACGAGTCTTAGAAGATTTCGAGACATTGAAAAAGTTTGGTCTATCTTCCGAGGAAGGAAAAGAGATCATCGAGCGTTGGACGAATTAATTAAATAGATTTGAATTTGTGTGCAATGATTTGCAGAGGTAT
>JAEIGA010005320.1_pt1 | contig 19717 bp, 10 predicted proteins | sample 9270691 | NCBI WGS metagenome assembly JAEIGA01 (sample SAMN17057246, study PRJNA624740) | gut metagenome | biome: biome; isolation source: fecal sample | host: Bos grunniens | place: China: Xizang | collected 2019 | reverse complement strand
TTACCTCATATGCTGTATTTGATTTTCTTCCCATAGAAAAACCCCCTTAGAATAGTCTTGAAATATTTTTGTTATTTCAAGTGTCTACTCTAAGGGGATTATATCAGACATGACGTTTTGCTGTATTTTACGTGGCAGGGGTACAAGGACTCGAACCTTAGGCACTCGGTTTTGGAGAAATTCTAAGACCAATCGACTAATTGAGGTGAAATAAGGAGTTTTTATATCCCTGATTTTTATCTTGACGACCGTTTGACGACCGTAGGTCGAAGTATCATTAAAATCCATTGATTATATATAATACATCTATAATCTAAATGATTTAGACAAATCTAAAAAAAGAGGGTAACGAGCTTCAATGTATAAATCAATATCTTCAACAATATCATTTGTACCTGTAGTGTGTAGCGCCTCAAAGCAACTTACGATATATTCCGAAATCATGTATTTACGAAACAGCTCCATAACTTGTTTCCCTGTCAATCTCTTTGCGGCCTTATATTGTTCTATACATAATATTAAAAATTTACCTTGTGCAACTATTATTTCTCTGAGGTTATTTTTTTCTGATGTAATGAGATGGCGGATTGCCATAAAATTTTGTAAATGCGTTACGGAACCCGTGTTCGGTATCGTAGCCGACCATTTCCATAACCTCCTGTATTTTGTATTTAGAAGATTTGATAAGTTCCAAAGCTTTTTGCATTCGATAGTTCATAATGAAATCGCTTATGCTAATACCATTCACATTCAGAAAATATTCTCTTATACGTCGTTCTGAAATATAAAGTGATTTAGCAATATCAGAAACTGAAAATGAATTCATATAGTTATCATAAACATAGTTTTTAACATAATTTGATATGGCGTTGTGGCGATATTCTGCAGAGGAATCATCAGCACCATCAAATTTGGAAATTATCGACAGACATAATTTCATTAACTTGGATATGGTGCGGGTTTTCAAAATATCAAGCCATAAACCGGAATTTTTATCAAAATCACTTTCTGAATTACAATTCCTGAGATTTGAAAACATAGGAACAAGAGTTCTGTATATAATGTTTTTAAAATACTCGGGATCATAATATTCAAAGTTCTGTGTGAAATTCTCAATAGCTTCAAGATATTGTCCTGAGTTAAGAAATCCGATTGCAGCAATATTTTTTAAATTGTTTTCGCATGCTATAAATTCTGGGCTGTTAAAGGACGTACGGATATATTCATTTATGACACTGTAAATCAGAACTTTGTTCTCTTCAAAGCAAAAAGAAAATTTATTACAGTATTTTACCTGCTCTAAAAGTGAGGGTAATTCGGAAATTGAATTGCAGCAATCGCTGACAGAAATGTAAATATTAAATTCATTTTCAACACAATCATCAAGAATGTTTTTGCAAATTTCAGTAGTTATTGCACTATCGGGCATATCAAGAATAAGGAAATACAGGTGATTTGAGTTGTAATTTGTGTAAAAGCCATTACTAAAAGAATTTATTAATAAATCGTTGATTTTGATTTTTGACGAATGTATTTTTTCTGTTATATCATCGTTGTTTTTTTGTATGAATTGTATGCGTAGCAGTGTATAGCAATTAGCTTTTAAGGATATGCCCAAATCAAGCTGTTTTTGAAGTGAATCAATCTTAGAGTATTGATTTTTATGAATTATATCATTAATAAATTTCATTATTTGAAGCTCTGCATAAGAGAAAAGCATTGAATTTTTATGGTTTGCTTCATCACAAAGAGTTTTTGCAGCAGTCAATGCCGACAAAAGCTCATCAGGCATACAAGGCTTTACAATATACTCAATAACATGTAGATTAATAGCTTTTTTTGCATAGCTAAAATCATTATGCCCTGTAAGCATAATAATCTGAGGTTTATAATCAGGTATTTGAGAAACTTTTTCAAGCATTTGAAAACCATTCATTACAGGCATATCAATATCACAGAGTATAATGTCGGGCATAAGAGCGGATATTTTCGAGTATCCTTCTTCTCCGTCATTTGCTGTGGCAATTAGTTCGATATTGATTTCGTTAAGATTGAGACAAGTGCATATATCTTGAATAAAGCTTTTTTCGTCATCAATTATTATCAGTGAATACAAGACGAAATACCTCCTTTTATTCGTCAGTTTTCAGATGTTCATGCAGTAGCGGCAGGGTAATGGTTGTTTTTGTATAGTTATAACCATTACTTTCAAAAACAATTCCGTATTCAGTGCCGCAAAGCATTTTTATTCTTTGATTTATGTTGCGAATACCATATTTTTCTGTTTTATAATTTCCGTCATTGAGTTTAGAAAGTATATCAGGCGATATACCTGTTCCGTTATCTTTAATAGTGATAGTCAGCAGATTATCAGCTTGTATATCAATTTGTATATTGCCATCATAAGAAAGCTGTATAAAACCATGTACGATTGAGTTTTCAACAAGTGGCTGTAATATAAAACGTGGAACATACAAATCAACTAAATTATCGGGTAAGTTAATATCGTAATTAAAGTTTTTACGGAATGCCTCCTTTTGTAGTTGAAGATACAGATCCATATGCTGGATTTCGGAAATCATTTGTACATAGTCAGATGTATATGAATAACTTATTTTGCAAAGCTTGGCAAGCTTACTGATGATTGTTGCTATTTCAGTTTGCTTTGCTGCTGTTGCCTTCCATACAACTGTATTTAAGGTGTTATACAGAAAATGAGGGGATATTTGAGCAAGTAAAGCTTTGATTTCGGCCTTGTGTTGCTTTTTTGTACTATGCGATATAGTATTTATCATTTTACTGTTTTCGGAAAGCAAGTGATTATACGTATTATATAGAGTCAGTATTTCAGTCGGTAGGTTTTCGTTTGCTTCTATTGGATCTGAATTTTTCATTGCATTTGAAAGCTTTGTCAACGGAGAAATGAAGTTCAATGTATTTTTCTTGAAAAATACTAATGAGATAATCCAGAACAAGGCAACAGCAACCAGATAAATAAAAATGATACTTATTCGATGCTTAGTGAGAATATTATGCGGTGCAAATTGAACAATTTTAAATCCGTGAGTAGTGATTTCGGTGTTAAAGGATAGATATTTTTGTCCGTTTTTGCGAATAGTGTTGTGTGAAGCACCAGGTGTTTTTGCTATGTTCCTTATAAAAGTTTTTTCCATCCCCAGATTGAAAGTATCATATATTATTGTACCCCTATTATCAATAACGGTGTAAGGATAATTTGAAAAATTATGTGAAAACAATATGTTTTTATCAATATCCATTACAAGAAATGCGATATTCTTTTTTTGATAGTTGACAGGAACTATGATAGCTATTTTATCTGTATTTTTTATAAATGAAACATACGTTTCGGCAGAGGCAGTGTATTCGAGAGAAATTGAGGATATATTTTCCTGAAAAAAACGTATCCATTCAGGATCGTTAAAGATAGCAAGATATTGAACGGTCTTATATCCGGCAATACTTTTTTTTGCGTTTTCAGGAAAGAAAATTCTGATTTTTGATATGCCTGAGTTGTATCCGGTGTAGTTATTGAAAATTTCTGTAAGCGCAATGTCGTAATCAACTTGCTCAATGCGTGAGGCAGTTTCAAAGTAACGCAAATTATGTAGTACATCCTCATCGTTTGCTAATGTATATGCTAATGTTATATTTTGCTGAAGATTGTAAGAAAGATTGTCTGCAGCTTTTTCGGCAGCAGAAATATGAGAACGAATATTGGAGTTTACAATCGATGTATCAATTACAAGAGAAAAGATAGTAATTATTAAAAATATCAGAAGCAATACTATTTTTGTATATGAATAAAACAAATTATGGTATAATGAATTTGATTTTGTTAAAAACATACCGCATTCTCCCTTCAGTTTGAGTTAAAAAAAACCGATTATATTATAGCACATAATGCTCCAAAAATCAAGAATAAGGGTTATCAGTCCCGCCGATTTTTGTATGTTTTTTTTGTGGGTATTGGCATGAAAATACAGTAAATATGCGAAATTCAGACGTTTTGATTTTGCCGTTTTGTGTACTGTGAAAAAGCAGATATTTATGGTATAATTATAGTAAGTTTAGGCGTGGTTAGTCACGACCTATAAATTAAGATTTGGAGGTAAACAAAAATGAGAAAGACAAAAAGTATTGCGTTATGCTTAGCAGCAGTGAGTATGGCTTCTGTATTCAGTGCTTGCTCAAACACAAAAATAACAGGCGATGATAAGGTCACGATTACTATGTGGTCAAAACCAGCTGAGGATGAGCATGAATGGAGAATTGAGCAAAATGCCAAGATGGAAAAAGCTTTAATGGAGAAATTCCCGGACATTAATTTTGAATTTTTAGGTGCACCGACAGGTGGAGTGGATTATCGTCAGGAATATGATAAAGCATTGATGGCAGGCACAGAACCATCATTTTATACGATGTTTTCCTATACAGATATTCCCGGTAGAATTGAAAATGGAACTGTTGCGGACATAACAAAATTTTACGAGAATTGGGATTTAAAGAAAGATGGAAAAATTCTTGATGTGTTTGATGATGCTATTTCAAAAGATGGAAAATGGTATGCCCTTCCTTATTATGCATACACTCAGGCAACGATGGCTAATTTAAAGACCCTTGAAGCAGCAGGTCAGGATATTAAAAATCTTCCGGTGACATGGGAAGATTTTGCAAAGGTAGGTGCGGAAATTACTGATTTAGATGTGCCGAGATTTGGATATAGTCTGATGGGTATGGACTGGTGTGCATGGCCGTATACAGCGTGGGTATGGTCTGCCGGCGGTGAAATGGTTGAGAAAAATGAAGATGGTACATATAGAATTGCATTTAATGATCCGGCCGGTGTAGATGCAGCAGAATTTATGAACAAAATGATTTGGGAATATAAGATGACACAGAAGGACGTTTTGGCAGATATTGGAACTGTGTTTGGTAATTTTGTAAATGGTACAGCTGGATTTGCATGGTACAATATGAAAAGCTTTGATGCAGAAGAACTTGCAAAGTATGAGTTGAAGGTGTCAGATTTTGCACAGATGCCAATGCCGGTTAAGGAGGAGTCTATTCCAAGACCTGCTCTTGCCGGAGGAGAGGTTATTACCTTCAGTCCAAAGCTTACAGAAGCTGAGCTTGAAGCAGCCCTTAAGGTTGTTGATTGGCTGTATTTCAGCGATGAGCGTATGCAGGTTGCATGTGATGAAATAAAAGAATTCTCAGTTGTTGATACAAATATGCCGGGTAGAATAGACTGGTATGAAAAGAAGCTTGAAGCTAATACTCAGATAACAGAAAAGCAAAAAGAGGAATTTGTTGAGTTGAGTAAAAATGCAAAGCCCGAACCGTATTGTCCGCATTGGAGTGAGATTAAGAGCGAACTTGTTGCTCCGCTTCAAAAGATATACATTACAGAAGGTATTTCAAGGGATGAAATTAAGGCACTGCTTGATGAATGTGCAGAAAAGCTTTACGAATTATATCCGGATTCATTTAAAAAATAATGGAAAAAAGTACGCAAAGGCATCAAATATGATGCCTTTGCGTACTAGAATGAGGTCGTATTAAGTATGAAAAAATCAGCATTATCTGTTAAGAAAAAAAGAGGCTTAAAGCTTGGGACAAAGACAGAAATAATTGGATTCCTTCTTCTCCTTCCGGCAGTTGCATCTTTGGTTATTTTCAAGTACTTTCCAATATTGCTTGGCATATTTGAATCATTTTTTAAAATAGATATAGTTAATTTGCCGGGAAAATTTATTGGGTTTGATAACTATGTCAGAGCATTTTCTGATAAACAGTTCTTAGGTTCATTCTGGCATAATGCAAAGTTCTTTATATATGGACTTATTATGAATTTCTGGGTGCCGATAGTTTTGGCAATGATTATTGATGAAACCAAGAAAGGGAAAACATTTTTCAGACTTGGATATTTTATTCCGGCGTGTACTCCTGCGATTGCTATGACGATTTTATGGAAGTATTTCTGGCAGCCTGACTATGGTCTTGCAAACTTTTTTATGACCAAGATAGGGTTAGAGCCTCAGCTTTGGCTTAATGATCACCACTTGGTATATTTTTGTATGTCGTTTCCGGGGCTGATAATAGGCGGAGGTATGAATATGATTATCTATCTTGCGGCACTTCAGGATGTCCCAAGAGATCAGTACGAAGCTGCTATGATAGATGGTGCATCAATTATGCAGAGAATAAGGTATATAACGTTGCCGGGTATTAAGAACGTAGTGGTACTTATGTTGACTTTAAGTATTATGAATTCGCTGAACTCTATGGAAAATGTTCTTGTAACCACCGGTGGAGGACCGTCTAATTCAACTCAGACGATGTATTTGTATGCGTATCAGGTAGGAGTAAACACGATGGATTATAGTTATGCAATGGCTATGATGACCATTATTTTTCTGATTACTATGACCTTGACACTGGTGTTTAATAAAATCACAAAGGAAAAAGAATAGGAGGTGAAAGTATGGCGATTATTCAGGATGTTGAGTACAAGAGAAAAAAATGGTTGAAGTATTTTATATATACCATACTTTCAGTTGGACTGATTGTTCAGTTTTTACCTCTTGTGTGGATGTTTTTTGGAACTTTCAAAACAGACCAGGAGCTGACAGCAGCAGTTCCTACCATATTGCCAAATATGTGGATTCTTGAGAATTATAAAATTCTTTTTGAGAAATTTGATTTATGGGGAAATTTTCTCAACACTGCTGTTATATGTATTTCAATTATTATTATTCAGACCATAACGAGTACATTGGCGGCATATTCGCTATCAAAAGTAAAGCCTAAATGCAGTGGTTTTTTGTATATGTTGATTTTGGGAACGCAAATGTTTTCGACGATGGCGCTCTTGTTCCCGACATATATTTTAATGGTTGAATGGGGAATGATTGGTAATAAAATGTCATGGATATTAACCGCAAGTGCATGGGCATATGCTATTGTGCTGTATAAGAGTTTTTTTGACAGCATTCCTAAGGATTTAATGGAAGCTGCCAAAATTGATGGTGCAGGAACCTTGCAGATAATACTAAGAATAATTTTTCCACTTGCAAAGCCGGTGTATGCGGTATGTATATTAAATACATTTATTGCGGTTTATAACGATTTTGTGTTCCCGATGATGCTATTGCCTGATTCAAAAAACTGGACTCTTATGATGAGAGTGTTTGCTTTAGAAAAAGGCGATGTTTCGGTGGCAATCTTGTATACAGCTTTGTTTGTATGTTGTGTACCAAGCATTATTGTTTTTCTGTTCTCTCAGAAACATATACAAGAGGGAATATCTACTACAGGAATAAAAGGATAGGATGATAAAATGAGATTTAAGAAATTGTTATTAATCGCCCTTGCCACAGGCATGATGTCAACAAGTGCTTTTGCAGAAACTGCAATAAAGATTGAGGATAAAACAATTACTGTAACTTGTGATGCTCAGGCAGGAAAAAGAACAGCCCTGACAGTTGTAAGAAAAAATCATCAGCTTTCTCAGACACAATGGATTGTTGCAGCAAAAGAGGGTGTAGAGGAACATGGAAAGGTTATTTTTCAGTTCAATATGCCCGAGAAGATAAATGATGAGGATATAGATGGAGAATATGTAGTTTATACAAAAACAGAAGGGGAAAATATGAACGAGACGGAGTTCATATATGTCACTCCTTCAAATTTAACAAATATAAGAGCATTACTTGATGGTGTAGAAAGTGCGGGTGAATTGAAAAATATATTTGCAGATGCAGATAATGAATTACCGCTTGAGTTTCTGGGCTATAATATTGATGAATATAAAAAGCTTGACGATGATGTGTATAAACCAAAAGCTTGTTTAGATATGTTTAATGCAGTTGAAGATTTTGCAACAGCAACCGAGGCACAAAAGATAACAGCATTTACGCAAGCTTTGATTTTAAATTGTATGAATTCATCTTCAATAAGTACTGATTGTAAGGATATTATTTCAGATATGGTGTTTGAAGATGTTGCATATAAGAATATTTCAGATGAAAATTTAAAAAGCTGGATAGTTCAGTGTTTATTTAACAGCAAGCCTTTTGGAAGTTATGACGAATTATTAAATAAATACGATATCAGCAATATTATGTATAAGATAAATAATGCAAGATTCAGCAGTTTACAAAGCTTGATTGAAACATATGCAGATGCTTTAGAGATAACTTCATCAGATACATATAAGCAATACGTTAAAAAGTCAGCAAACGGAAACGTGAGTGAAAAACTTGCAGAACAGATTGCAAAAACGAAGCCACAGACGGCATCGGAGCTCCTGTCTGCAATGAATGCCATTTTAAAATCAGATTCAGGAAGCAGCACCTCTTCAGGTGGTGGTAATTACAAGCCTGGAGCTTCGGGCGGTGGTTCAGGTGGCTCAATACCAATGGTACCTCAAAGCCCAAAGCAAGACAAAGAAATAAATCCTTTCGGTGATGTGGATAGTAGCTTTTGGGGACAGAAAGCTATTAATGCATTGGCAGAAAAGGGAATTGTAAATGGTGATGAAAATGGTAATTTCAGACCGAATGATAATATAACGCGTGAAGAATTTGTTAAGATGGTTGTATCAATTAAAGGTTACATAGATGATAATGCAGAATGTAGTTTTGATGATGTACAGAAATCATCATGGTACTATAAATATGTTGCCAATGCTGTGAATAAAGGTATAATTTTCGGAAAAAGCGAAAATCTTTTCGGAAGTGGAGAAGTTCTGACAAGACAGGATATGGCAGTCATATGCCATAGAATTGCTTTTTCAGATATTGAGAAAAAACGCGATGATGTTTTGTTTAAGGATGAGGATGCGATAAGCGATTATGCAAAAATAGCAGTACATGAGCTATATCAGGCAGAAATTGTAAATGGTGTTGGCGATAACATTTTTGACCCGCTTGTATGTGCTACACGTGCTCAGGCTGCACAAATTTTGTATAGTATATTTTATTAAGTAAGTACAGTGAAAGGAGATAAGATGATGAGACGTAGAATAATATCAATTATTTCAGCATTTGCAGTTATCTGCTCATTATTTCAAGTGCCGGTTTTCGCATCAAAGACAACGAATGTTGATGAATATATGTTAGATGTATTGCAAGGATTGGATATTATTGATAAAAAGCTACCCGCAAGAGTGACAAATGATATCTTTATCAGTTCACTTATGTACTGCATATATGATAAAGAAGAATGTGCGTCGTATACAGCTGAGTCCTTTGCAAGAACAATGGGATTGATTGGGGCGAATGAAAAATTCAATAAAAACTCAGTCATTACAACGAGTAATGCACTTAAATATTGTGTTATGTTATTGGGATATAATAACGTAATTTTACCCGGAATTAATTACCGCACAGTCGCAGGAGATGCGGGACTGTTGGACGGAGTAGATGTTAGTACTGCAAATTTGAAAGTACCTGATATGGTGACTCTGATATATAATTTACTGAATGCAGAACCGTTATCAGTAGATTATAATACACCTGTTTCATATAGTGTTCAGACAGGTGAGACACTTTTGTCAGTACACAGAGATATTTATACATATAAAGGTATTGTGACTGCTGACTACAACACATCAATATATTCGGAAGAAGGTGTTATTAAAAACTGTATTCAGATTAACGATTATCTGTTCGTTATTGATTGTGAATATTCCGGCGAGCTTTTGGGTTGCTATGTAAATGCCTATGTTAAAGATGACGGCGATGACGATGCTTCAGTAGTATATATTACAGAAGCAAGGAATTATAATAATAGATTAGTCATTGAGGGTGATAAGTTATTATCTGTTTATGATAATTATTCCGGTGTGAAATATCAAACAGAATCCGGTAAGGAACAGGAAATTGACCTTGACAGTTATCCAAAGGTTATATACAACGGCAAATTTTATGGAGATTATACAAAATCGGATTTGATGCCGGAAAATGGATATACAGAATTTATCGACAACGATAGAGACGGAAAATATGAAATTATAAATGTTAAGTCATATCAGACTGTGGTTGTAGAAAGTTTAAATTCTGATAAGGGTATAATAACCAACAAGCTTGATTTTGATGGTGTTCTTAAAACCCTGTTGCTTGATGTTCAAGGCGGCAGTATAAAGTATTCTGTAGAAAAAGGAGAAGAAATTATTTCTCTGACTGATATACGTAACGGAGACGTGTTAAGTGTGGCAATGAGTAAATCAGCAGACGACAACATTTGCAGAATTCTTGTTAGCTCTGATGAATGTGATATTGAAGTTAACGGTATAGATTTGAATGAAAAAGAAATTTCCGACGGTGAAGAGAAATATAACCTTTCAACAGACTATATAAAGCATTTAAGAAACAAAGGTGAAGAAATCAAGTTAGGCAACATATATCAATTTAAAATTGATAGTTTCGGTAAAATAGTATATTCAAGTAATGTCACAGATGGTTTGTATGTTTTATGTTATAAAGTATATAAGGATGAATCAGACGATGCGGTATCTGTAAAATTTATAGATATAGATGGAGTATGGAATGACTTGAAGCTTGCAAAAAGCGTAAAATACAATGATACTATATCTGGTGATTCAGGTGTATTCAATGTGCTTTCCAAAATGCGACCGCAGGTTATGAAGATCAGAAGAAATTCCAAAAACGAAATAAAACAGATTCAGACGCCAACGGTTACGGAAAATTATATTTCTGATGAGTTTACCAAAACAGAAGAAAACACATATATGTACCGTCCGACCGTAAAATCATTTGACAACATTTTATATCTGGAAGATTCGGCTAAGCTGTTTGTTTTCCCCGAAAATGATAGCGATAGCAGGGATGATTATTATGTAACAGATGCGGCAAGCTATTTTTCTGAGACTACTTTCAGTATAAGTGCTTATGATATAGATAGCTTTGGATATTCTAAAGTATTTAGTGTAAAGGGAAGTAATGAATCGAAACGTATGTCGCAAGACTTATATGTTGTTACTGACATAAATAAAGTTCTGGCATCAAACGGCGATGTGCATATGAAGATTACAGGATGCGGAAGCGGATATAAGGATATTGGATTTCTTGTTAAAGAAGACAGTGTTGTGAATAATATCCAAAAGGGAGATGTAATTAATTTTATACTTGACCAAAACGGATTCGTAAGTAAGGTGTCTTCTCCGATTTCAAGACTGCAGGATGAGTTTAAAACATCAATCAGTAGCCAGAGTACTGACTATTATCAAACAAAATACATAAGTGCAGAAGTGGATGATATTGATTTTGAAAATGGCAGAATCAAGCTGAACTACGGAAGCGGAACAATTTCTTTCCCGTTTAATTCAAATGTTAACTGTATGGAATACAACACTGTTTTGCGCGAGTGTGATCTTATCAATTATGACAACGTCATAAAAGGTGATAAGGTATTTGTAATGACAAGATATTACGGTATTTCTGAAATAATACGTATTACTGATTGATATGGAGGTGAATATATTGAATAAAATGAAATTTGGAGCCGTATTTATGGCTCTGATAACAAGTATTTCTGTTTTCAATATAAGCTATGCCGCAGGTGATGAAGGTTGGACAATTTCTTATGTTGACGGTGATTCTGACAAAATAGACAGAAACACATATTATGCAAAAATAACAGATAATTCAGACCTGGAGCCGGGTGAAAATCTTGTAATGATAGACTATGGTGGAACAGAGGCTGAATATGGAAAGGAAAGTTATGTAGAGCTTTTGGCGGAACTTACGGGAAGCCTTGTGGCAGGTGATGAATACACGCTGAGTTTTTTATCAAAGGGATATTTTTCTAAAAGCGGTAAAACAGGCTTTGCTCAGAGACATTCAGGTATGGCTGAATTTAAAATTGGTAATGAGCTTTCATTCACAATAAATGATTTAACAAAAACCGCTCTTGAAAATGATTGGTATAGTTATTCAAAGACATTTACCTATTCAGGGACAGAAAATAATCTGAAAATCCGTGTTTACGGTGCACTTGGAGGAAATAATAAGTCTGTATTTGACAATATATCTCTTAAGGATTCCACAGGAGCAGAGTTTGTAAAAAATTCAGGTTTTGCACTGCCGGAAAGTGCGCCTGAGGATTATTACGCAACAGGATTTTATTCATATCCTGATGCAGGTAAGGCAAAGCTTGGCTGGGTAAACCCGAAAGCGCGTGAGCTTTTGAAAGTAGCACTTTATGAAAGGGTAGGAAAAGAACGAATTCTTTTAAAAGATGATTTCACCACTCAAACAGGGGCGGACGTTCATTATTCATTTGGTAGTGTTGATGAAGGTACAACACTAAATACAAGGCTGTTTGAAATTGAGTTTGCTTTCAGAAACAAAGAGCCGTATGTATATTATCTTACTCTTGCTCCAACGGATAAGCTATCGGTGAAGGAAGGTCTTGGCTTTGACTGGTCAGTAGGAAAAAATACAGAAAATCTCATGACGGCTGCCAGATATTCATATAGGCGTGCGAATGACAACCCACATAGCGGTAACAGTTATATGAATATGGGTCTGGCGGATGGAACAGGCAGTCTTGATATTTCATGTATACTTTCGATGCCTCTGAGGTCAGCACTGGAAATGGGTGAGAAGTATAAAATAAGTTTGTATTACAGAACTGACAATACAGGTTTTGCATCGCATCTGACGTTAGGAAGAGAGACGCATTATGGAGCTGTTGGCACATTAGACGGTTATCAGGAGGTTTGGAATACTTTCACTGATGGTGGTGTTTTTAACAAATGGACTTTATACGAAAAGGAAATTACAGCATCTGTAGATGCAACGATTTTGTTCTTTATCCATTATCATAATCGTCTTGATATTGACGATGTAAGTATATGCAAAATAAATGAGGATGGAACTCTTGGTGATAATCTTGTTCTTTATGGTGACTGTGAGGGGCTGCAAAGTACAGAGGTAGGAGCTGTTACAGATGCAGAGTTAAAAGACATTGGCACGCATAATATGACATTATCATATAGGGCTGAAGAAAATATTTCATATATAAATATGTATAAAAAGCAGGACGATGAATATATATTCTGTGGAAAAATATCGCCTACTCAAGAGGAAATATATATTGACGGATTGGATTTAAGTACAGAATACACTTACCGCCTGATACCTTTCAATGCAGATGGAGTAGAGGGAGAAGGTGTTGATGTAACTGCAACAACCACTATGCCGGATTACACAATCACAGGACAGGCACTTATGAAAAATGGCAGAGAAGTGTTTTCAATAAGTGGAAGCGGTATATATGAAGTAAAGACTGTAGTTACAGACTATAAAGTGAATGATATGAAGTATGCACAGGTTGTTGCGGTATATAAGGATAACACTTTGCAAAAGCTTTATGTTAGTAATCATTCCTTCGAAGCAGAAGGAAAAACAGCACAGGGAAAGACAATTAAAACAACGGACATAGAGATAGGAGGTGGAACAGGCTGGTCTGTTGAGCTGTATATGTGGGACGGCGTTGAGACTATGGAAATTCTCTCGCCTAATATCACATTTGGCAAATAATGGTTTGCGACAGTTTTCGTGAATCGTAATAAAAAAGAAAAGAAGAAGAAAGGAAAATTAATTATGAAAAGTAATTTATTTAGGAAAATGCTTGCAACAACAATTTCAGTTGCAACTATCAGCTCTTGCTTACCGTTTGGTGCACATGCAAAAACTACTGATGGAACAATCACCATTGTTGATCCGGGCAGACTGGAAAACATCGGTGAATGTATCAGTGGTGAAAAGCTTCAGTCAGCAAACATTGTTGAGACGGTTTGGGAAGGCGCAAAATCAGGTGGAAAATACTACGAAGTTAAGACAGGTACTGAAACTGATTACTCTCTGGGACTGGAAGGTGGAGATATAACAACATATCCTATCCTTAAAGCAGACCTTGGTAAAGATTTCTGGACAGAGGAAAACAAGGATAAGTATATTGTTGTGACCCTTTCAGCTGTTGACGGCGGATTTGACTATCTGTCATTGGTGGGAAATGACAACCTTGAAATTACAACAATGGGATCTGTTATAACATGGCAGTTAAACGGACATGATGGAAGCAGATTTAATACAACATACATTGTTTATAAGCCATCTGAAGTAAGAAAGGTAGATGACCACTTAGAAGGTGCACATTATTCAGTTTATCATAACGGTGTAAAGACTGATATTACAAGCGGATGCTGGATTGATGAATATAATCAGTACCCGACAAAAATCGGCTTGAAACTTGGAGCATGGAATGCAGGTGCCAAAACAATACACATGAACAGATTTGGTGTTTATGTAACAGATGATCCTATGTCTATTATCAACGATTATGATTTGATCAGTGATCAGACAGGAGGAACACATGCATGGGTACCGGAGTCTAACGGAGGAACAAAGCAAACAGAAACAGGCTACCTGGGTAAAGCCGCAGATGATGTTTCAACGCAGACAACAACACCATATTTTGCAGATGAATATAACTGTGAAGTTCGTCAAACTTTGAAGATGCCTGAACAGGACGCAAACAGTGACGGCACAGCAGACTGGTATATAGGAAATGCAGACAAGCGTTACCTTGTATTTGGTGCACAGATGGTATCAAATAATTGGGTTTATGTGGGTTTAAGAGCAGACAATGAATGGTTTACTCCGGCATTGGGAATGTGGGATTACTGCCTGCCGGATCAATGGAATCAGATTTACGTTGTATATGACCGTTATTCAGAAGAGGGTGCAGGTCAGAACCGTGGTAAAACATATATTTATGTAAACGGCGTTAAGGTAATGGATGGACTACAGAGAGGTGGAGCATGGGATAAGCTTGCAAAGAGCATGGACAAAATCAGCTTTTTTGCCTCCAACCATGCTATAGGAGAAGGTATTGATGTTCACTGGGATAACGTTGAAATGTATATGACAGATGAATTCCCTGACATAGAAGAAGCAATGCCATCATTATCAGCTACAGCTACTCAGACAATTGAGCATTGGAATGTTAAACTAAGCAGTGCATGTACACCTGCTGACCTTGTTTATGACGGCGATAAGGTAAGAGTTTACAGAGGTGGAAAAGTTGGTTCTCTTCTTGACGACGATGAGTATATTGCTGTAGGCGATAAGATTTCTGTTGACAAGGGTAATCAGGTAAGACAGTACACAGTTACAGAGGCTGAAGTACCTGCACCGAAGGTTATGACAAATGTTATGGCTTATGTTCCGAGTGCAGGTAATGGTGCTGTTCTTTCATGGATTAACCCTGAATATGTAATTGAGGATGTAAAGGTTTACTTGAATGATGATGAACAGAATGTAGAAGTAAACACTGCAGCAAAGGCATTTAATGAAATTTATTTTGATGGTCTTACAGTAGGTCAGGAATATAGCTTTAAGGTAACAGCAAGTATTTCAGGAGAGACAGTAGAGTATACTGATTCAGTTACAGTTACAGGTGCGAGAAATGCGAGCGTAGCAGGCATTGGTAGTCTGAGATCAGCTTCATGGATGAGATGGGCAACTGATTCAAACGGAAAATATGCTAATACTGTATTTGAAATTAAAAATGATGATACTCATGGCAACTATGTTAAGATGACAGGTAATATACCTCAGATTCAGCCGGGTGTATATGCCGGTATTGGTCAGACAATTTCACTTGACAATGATTCTGACTACATCATTAAGTTTAAGGCAAAGGGTGAAGGTTGCGACCATATAAAACTTATGGTAAATCCTGAATCTATGGAAAGCTATGAATTCTCAAATACAACCAACTTTGAAATTACTGATGAGTGGGAAGAGTATTCTTATATTATTTCTCCTGCAACAATTTCAGAAGGGACTCAGACTAATGTTTCATTGATGCTTTATAATGAAACTGATTTCACAGGTACAGTTTATATTGATGATGTTGAGGTTTATTACTATGATAGTGAAGAGGGTGCACTGACTGAATTTGGAAACCAGATGCGTCAAAGTGATTTTGAGCCTGTTCCTGCAGTTTTGAATGACCCTACATACACAATAGAAAATGGTATGGTAAACGTTAACGTTGATGTGGAAAATGTTACTGATCTTGAATTTATGGTTGCACTTTATAAAGATAATGTATTTGAAAAGGTTTCAAGGGTGTCAAAGACAAATATTGTTTCAGACACAATAGAAATCGGTCTGGCTTATGAAGGCGATTGGACAGCAAATAAATATACTGCAAAGGTATTCTATTGGGATTCATTAGAATCACTTAAACCTTTGAGAAATGCATTTAATATAAAATAATTAATTTATGCTTAGTTTTTCAGGAAGACTGCTCCTGCATTTGCAGGGGCAGTCCGGACCTGATTTTTTAGTCATTACAGGAGGACTATTATGTACAGAAAAGGTTTTCGTTTTACGGCGATATTATTAGTGGTAGCTATGCTATTCTCTGTGCCGGGATTAACCGGATATGCTCAGAGCGGACTTGACGGTTGGTCAGTACAGGCTCCGGGAGACCCGGATTATGATGTTTTTGTTGATAATACTCAAAGCTACAAAGGCAACGGTTCAATGGCAATAATCAATCGTACCGCTGCAACATCAAATGTTTATGTTTTGATTAGTCAGGTCTTAAATGTTGAAGAAGGAAAAAAATACTATGTCGGTGCAAAGGTGAAATCTGAATATGCCGAAAAACTGGATATGATGATAAGCTGGGAAAAGAGATATGATACTACAATTTATGGACCGACATTTGACTGGACAAATTTCCAGTTTCTTTACACAGCAAAGTCAAGTGGCCCTGTTGAGTTTCAGATTGTAGCGGAAGGGGCATGCAAGGTATGGGTTGATGAAATTCAATTTACTGATATAGAGACAGGTGAAAATCTTCTTGTAAATACCGGATTTGATGACGGAGTTGATAACGAAAAAGTGTTTGATATTGAAGATTTGTCAGACTCATCTCATGATGAAATTTATAATGAGATAATGACATCAGATAGTTTCAGTGAAGAAAGTATTAACAAAGTTATAGGTGGATTTAAGTATATTCCTGTTGCAGAAGCAAAAAATATTAAAATTGACAGTAACACTGAGGAGTGGACGGGGTATGAAGTGGTTTCTATGCCTACTCTTTCTTCGCAGTATCAGATATATATAAGTGATGAGCGACAGCTTGATGTGCAAGCGGAATGTCGTTTTGCGTATGATAATGAATATCTTTATATGCTTGTAGAGGTATTAGACGATGTAACTAAGTTTGTTGATGGTGATGAGCTTTATTGGCAGGGCGACAGCCTGCAGTTTACTCTATCATCCTTTGATGAAAGCTACGGCAAGGAATACGGTGCATCTTTAAACTCTGTAACAGGTGCGCTTGACCTTCACAACATTGCATCAGATGGCGTGAAAATTTTATCTGCAGGAAAAAGCTATGAAGATAATGGCAAGATAAAAACCGTTTATGAGATTGGTATTCCATGGGGGATTCCTTTTGAAGAAAAACCGGACAAATTCCTTTTCAACATTCTTGCAAATGACAATGATGGTGATGGCAGAAGATACTGTGCAGAGCTTGCACCGGGAATATCCGAGGGTAAGACAAATGTACATTTCCCTGTACTGGAACTTGTAACAAACAAAAAAGATTGGTACAGCTGGGGACAGATAAGAGGCGGGACAAACACATATGAAAATACAGAGAATATTTATGATTGCTTCATTGTAAATCGTGGTGATAGTGAGAAGAGTTTTACAATCACAAGCAATGTAAGTGATGATATTTATGAAGTTACAGTTCCTGCTCACACCGGCGTGCGCAAGGAGTTTAAAAATACATTCACCGAAATGGGTGATTATGATGTGTCGTTTACTTTTGCACAAGACGATGTAGTAAGCGAAAATACTGTAAAAGTTTCTGTTATGGAAGTTCTTGCAACTGAGGAACAGACCAAAGAAGCTATTGAACTTTTGACAAAACAGGCGAAGGAACTGAAGGAACTGATTGAAAAATGTAACAATAAAGGTATTTCCACCGATTATGAGGAAATGCACCAATATATATTGGAAAGATTTGCAGGCTTTTTGCAGGATGATCTGGACTGCGGAGACTTAAGCAGAGTATCTTACACTAAGAGGGTAACAACCAAGATTTATAATGACGATATGAAAAATCTGCAGGAATACTTAGACGGAACAAAGACACCGCTCGAGGTTCCTGAGTATATCACAAGTACAGTTACAACCGACGAGAATACCCACTATGCCGAGGTTATAGATGAAAACGGAGAGTTCAAAAAACAGCCGGTGGTATTCTCAGGCTACGGACATAACCTTTCAAAAGAGGTTATTGCTGACCTTAAGAAATACGGTGGAAATGCTACTCAGTTCGAAATCGGACCTGACCAGTCTATGTCAGTTCTTCCGGGCTGGAGAATTGCTAAGGCAAACGAAATTGAGGCAGAATTCGGTGTGGCAAATACTAACCCTTACGATGGTGAACAGTCTCTGCGTGTAGAAGTTACTTCACCTCAGAAATCAAACTGTTACTATATGGTTAATCAGTATATCAATACCATTCCGGGACACACATACACTCTTTCCGGTTACACAAGGTCAGATGATAACGGACATTTCAAATATTTCTCATCAGCATGGGTAAGCGGTGGTTCTGTTTCAGCAGGTAAAGATTGGACAGAATTTAAAAGCACAACCATGGCAACATCCGATTCAACCGAAGTTATGCTCATATTTGAAGTTCCTACAAATGGTGTATATCTTGACGGACTTACATTTGTGGACATGGAAAACCCGGATGAAAACTTGCTGTTAAACGGTGACTTTGAAATAGGTGACGGAAAATTTCCGGTATTCTATGAGGGTGGCTCATATATGCAGCAGATTCTGGAGAAATTAGAGATTTGTGAGGAAAATAACATTTCTGTAAGCTTCCTTTTATCTCCTCACTATTTCCATGATTCTCTAATTGACGAATATGGAATCAGACGAGAAGGCTTCGGCTTCCATAAATATGATGTGAATTCACCGATTGCAAGACAGATTATGGAGGAGCATTTCAAAAATGTTCTGACTCTTGTAAAGGATTATACTTGTATTGCAAATATTACACTATCGAATGAGCCGTATTTCAGAGTTGATGAATGTGACGGGCTTTATGATGAAAAATGGCATAAGTTCTTAGAGGGAGTATATGGAAATATAGATGAACTGAACCGGATTTACGGCTCAAGCTATAATGCTTTTTCTGATGTTCCTCTTGTGCAGAATGAAAAAAATCCTGCCATGAACTACGACTATTGGACGTTCAACAGCATACAATTTGCCACATGGCACAACTACCTGGCTGACCTTAGTCACAAGTACGCTCCCGGTATTCCGGTACAGTCCAAGATTATGGGGCATATGTACCGTTCAACCGGACTTCACGGTCTTAAATCAGGAGTAAACTACGAGCTGTTTACCGATTTCTTTGATATAAACGGTTGTGACTATGGCGGAAATATGTCATTGAGTGACATACAGAATTACCCGCTTGGCAAGGAAATGCAGTATGATTATATGCAGTCCATTATAGAAAAACCGGTAGTTGATTCAGAAAACCACTACGTAATGGACGGTGAAAATTTGTATATTGATGCTCATGCTAAGCATATGGCACA
>JAEIGA010005319.1_pt1 | contig 19720 bp, 10 predicted proteins | sample 9270691 | NCBI WGS metagenome assembly JAEIGA01 (sample SAMN17057246, study PRJNA624740) | gut metagenome | biome: biome; isolation source: fecal sample | host: Bos grunniens | place: China: Xizang | collected 2019 | reverse complement strand
AAGCTGGGTCTGATTAATACTTACTGGGTATTGATTCTGCCTTGCCTTGCATCTACCTTGCATATGTTCCTTCTGCGTCAGTTTATGCTGCAGATTCCCGACTCTCTGCTGGATGCTGCCAAGCTTGACGGTGCAAACGATCTCATTATCTTCCTGAATGTGATTATGCCTAACGTTAAGCCTGCGTGGATGACAGTTATGGTTCTTTCTTTCACCGATGTTTGGAACAACGGTTCCGCCGGTGTTATCTTCAAGGAAGAATTTAAGCTGTTGCCTACTGCATTGAGCCAGATTAGTGCCGGCGGTATCTCCCGTTCCGGTGCTGCAGCTGCTGCCGGTGTGCTTTTGATGATTCCTCCGATTGTGTCCTTTGTTCTTACCCAGAGCAAGATGCTTCAGACGATGGCACACTCCGGCATTAAGGATTAACACCATATGACGATGAAGTGAGGTGTGTTCATGAGAAAAAAGGTAATATGCCTGATTTTAGCTATGGTACTGGTGCTGACATCTTCTGCAGTGGCAGTTTTCGCTGCGCAGCCTGACAGAACCTATACATATGAGGGAACAAACCCGGTACCTTCTACTAACGCATATCAGGTTAAATTGGTTGTGGATGAAGCCGTAATGGGCACCACACGTTTAAACGACCCCAGAGATATTTATGTGGATAGCCAAGACCGCATTTTTGTTCTGGACGCCGGTAACTGCAGAGTTTTAGTTCTGGATAAGGATTATCACTGCATTATTGAATTGAAGGATTTCCAGTATAACGGCGAGGTGCTGAACCTTGCTGAAGGCGCACAGGGCCTGTTCTACCGGGAAGCCAATCAGCTGCTGTATATTGCAGATACCGAAAACAATCGAATTGTTGTTTCCGACCTGAATGGTAATGTAGCAAAGATTTACGAAAAGCCCCAGGGCGAGCTGCTGGATCCCAAGCTTCCCTACAAGCCCAAGAAGATCATCGTTGACAACATGGGCATCATGTTTATCACATCCGGTACCATTAATACCGGTGCGATGATGGTTGACAGCAACAACAGTTTCCTGGGTTTCTATGGTACTAACAGACTGAAGATGACTGCTGCTATGCAGATGGAATACTTCTGGAGAAGCATTCTGTCCGATGCCGCAAACAAGATGTCTGAGTACACATTCCAGCCGGTTGAGTTTAACAACCTCTTCTGGTCTGAGGATAGATTTATCTACACCGTATCTCCTCTGGTAGAATCTGTTGCTTCTGCTATTTCTAAGCTGAATGCGCTTGGTAACAACGTATTCCCTAAGAGTATTGATATCTACCAGTTGACAACTGACAGAAAGATCAAGGGTATGGTTCTTACAGACATTACCGTTGATAACGAAGGTGCAATCTCTTTCGTTGATATTTCAACCGGTCATATTTTCCAATATGACGAGGGTTGTAATCTGCTGGCAGTTTTTGGTGGCGTAGGCTACCAGAAGGGTCTGTTCTATCAGCCTGTATCCATTGAATCCGACAGCGATAACAGCCTGTTGGTTCTGGATGCAAGCAAGAACACCATCACCGTTATGGAGCAGACCTACTACGGCCAGATGATCCGTTCCGCTAACTATCTGTACAATCAGGGCCTTTATCAGGAGTCCATTACTCCCTGGATGGAAGTGCTCAGAATGAATGCCAACTATACACAGGCTTACATGGGTCTGGGTAAGGCTTATATGAGCATGGGCGACTACGCAAAGGCAATGGAATATTTCAAAATGGGTAAGGATCCCGAAGGTTACGGTGAAGCCAAGGCTGCTCTCCGCGATCAGAAGATCCGTGAGAACTTTGCGTTGTTTGCAGCTGTTATAATGATCGTCCTGATCACCATTCTCTTCTATGAGAAGATTTTTGATATGGTAGGCGATCTGTTCTGGCGCATCAAAAAATTGAGAAGAAAGTGAGGGGTTAAAGAGTTATGAAACGTACTGGATTTGATACAATGAGCCCCTACTTATACCCGTTTTACATTTGCAAACATCCCCGAGACGGTTTCCTGGAACTGAAGGCAAACAAGAAAGGTTCCGCCATTGTTGTTCTGATTACAGTGGCACTGTGGCTTTTCGCTGAACTGTTCTACCGTTCCGCAACCGGATATGACATGAACCAGTTTGAGTCTGCAGATATGAGTTTGCTCCGTACTGCTGTGGTTACAGTCATTATGTTTGTAATGGTTTGCCTTTCCAACTGGTGTATCTGCACCTTGATGGAAGGTAAGGGTAAACTGAAGGATATTTGTGTGGTTGCAGCAAATGCGCTGGTTCCGTACATTATTGTTCGTATCCTGACTACTGTGCTTAGCTGGGTTCTGGCAGGCGACGAGCAGGTGTTCCTGACCTATGCGGTTGTGGTATCCGAAATTTGGGGTGCTATCATTGCATTCAGCGGTCTGCAGGAAATTCATGAATATTCCTTTGTAAAGACCATTTACGCGATCTTGTTAACGATTGTCTGCTTGATAATCATGTTCTTTATCGCCTTAATGCTGCTGATTCTGTTTGAACAGGTGTATTATTTCGTTGTTACAGTCGTGTTTGAACTGAGATATTAAAAGGCATGGAATGGAGAATAAAATGAACATAATAGATTTGTATTGGAAATGGAAACGGGCAATCCGTAAGAAAAGAGAAACCATTGCCCGTATTACTACAATAGCACTTGTTGTGCTGCTTGTTGCTGTGGTAGGCTATTCTGCATTTACCATTGTCCGGGATGATGCCCGTAGAGAGGTAATTGCCAATCAGGATAAGGATAAGACCACTATTAAGGCTACCAAAAAGTATGATTACGGTGATCCCGGTTTTCAGAAGGTTGCCGAAAACGATAAGCTGATTCTGTCTGCTGACTTTACTACTGCTGAAATTGAGATTACCGAAAAGGCCACCGGCATGAAATGGTATTCCAATCCCCAGGATAGAGCTACAGACTCCGTTGCTGCAATCAAGACCAGACTGGAAAGCCAGATTCATGTAACGTTCCTGGATTTGGAAAAGGGCGTTTTCATTGATATGGATAACAGCGGCGGCAGTATCAAGAAGGGCAGAATGGAATCCAAGAGAATTGAAAACGGTGTCAAGTTTATCTTTGGTTTCCCCACTGCCAACGTATACATCCCTGTGCAATACACTCTGACAGAGGATGGCTTCATGGCAGAAATCGTAACCAGCGAAATCAAGGGTGTTGGCAGCAATCCCTATGCTGTTGAGACTGTATCTCTGTTGCCTTACTTTGGCGCAGGCGGTCTGGAGGATGATGGTTACCTGCTGGTGCCCGATGGTTCCGGTGCGCTGATTAACTACAACAACGGTAAACACTATAATCAGGCTTATTCTGAGATGGTTTACGGCAAAAACCCTGCTATTGAAACGACGGAAGCTGGTACCGTCAAGGAACGCATTTCTATGCCTGTTTTTGGTGCAAAGACCAATGACCATGCATTCGTTGGTGTTATCGTTGCCGGTGAGGCTTGCAGTAAGATTTCTGCTACTACCAGTAAGAATGATAGCTGCTACAACCACGTTTATCCCAGCGCAGTTCTCAGAGAGTACAGCATCCTTTATAAGAAGGGTGACGTCAATGCCAACAAGTCCAGCTATACCATTGACTATAGTGACGATTTGATGGATGGCGCCAATTATGCAGTTCGGTATTTCTTCCTGGAAGGCGACAAGGCCGATTATGTTGGCATGAGTGAGCTTTACAGAGAGTATCTTAAGAAGAATGGCATGCTGAAGGATTCCGAACTGGCTGATAAGAAGTACACTGTTCTGGATCTGGTAGGCGCAGTCAGCATCAAGAAGTATGTGATGGGTGTGAAGAAGCCTGTCGTTACTGCTCTGACAACCTACAACGAGGTCTGCGAAATTGTTAAGGAACTGAAGGCCCAGGGTGTTGAGAACATTGCTATCAATTACATTGGCGCATTGAACAGCGGCCTGAACAATAAGACCTATAACACTGTTTCTCCGGAATCCGTTCTTGGCTCCAAGAAGGAATTCAAGGCTATGATTGAATACCTGGAGGAGGAGGGTATCCTCCTGTTCCTGGAATCCAACCCTGTTGACTTGTATGAAGACGGTAACGGATTGACTGAGAATGGTGATAGCACGAAGTCTTTCTTCGATCACTACGCATTCCAGTATAAGTTTGAGTTGGATAAGGGCACCCAGATTCCCACCACTCGTTGGCATCTGCTTCGTCCTCAGCTTCTGGCAGAGGTTACCGAAGGCTTCTCTAAGTCTGCGGCAAGCTGGAATGTAAATAATGTTTCTCTTGCACGTCTGGGCGAGGTGCTGTATTCTTATTACTATAAGGATGAGTACTATGCCTCCAGAACCCAGGGCTTGCAGATGTGGGCAGATGCTATGAAGGCTGCCGATGACAATGCCAAGTATGTTATGCTGCATGGCGGTAATGCCTACTGCGCACCCTACGCAGATGTCATTACCGATGTATCCGATAGCCACAGTAATTTCGACATGCAGGACGATGTAATTCCTTTCTATCAGCTGGTATTCCAGGGCAATAAGCTGCTTACCGGCAACGGTATCAATACCACCGTTGACTTTGAGCAGGCATTCCTGAAGGCTTTGGAAACAGGTAGCAGCTTAAAGTTCAACTTGATTTACGGTGAGGTTTCTCAGCTTGTAGGAACAGACTATAATACTATGGTTTCCTATTCCTATGACTACTGGAAGAACACCCTGATTGAGAAGAGCCTGGAAATGCAGAAAGCTGTTGCTCAGTTTGCTGGTCAGGACGTTGTTGGTCATAAGATTCTGGAAGAGGATGTTATCCTGACTTCCTACGAATCCGGAGATGTCATTGTTAACTATCGGAATGAAGCATACACATATCAGGGCCAAGAAATTGGCGCCAGAGATTACCTTGTTCTTCCGGGAGGCGCGAAATGAAAAAAAGAAGATACCACAAATTAATAACAGATGTGGATAAGACCGGCTGGCTGTTTGTTTTGCCGTTTATCATCGGTTTTATCTGGATGTTCTTCAAGCCCCTGCTGGAATCTCTGAATTATACGTTCCACAGAGTGTCTGTTGGTAGCGAAGGCTTGATTTTGGATCCTATCGGATTCGAAAACTGGAAGTACATGGCCACCACGGATGCTTCCTTCATTAAGAAACTGATCACCATGTCCTCTGAAATGGCGATTCAGATTCTGGTTATCATGTTCGTCAGTATTTTCCTTGCAGTTCTGCTGACTGATAAATTCCATGGCCGTCTGCTGTTCCGTACTTGTCTGTTCCTGCCGATGATTTTCGGTGCAGCTCCCATTTTGAAGGCATTTGCCACTCTGGGCGGTTCCAAGGAAATGTCTGAGGGTACAAACGCATTCATTACCATGTCTGGCGAAATGACCGGCTTTATTAAGGAAATCATTGATAGCTTCGGTATATTAACACCGGTTATTGAGAAGTTTACGGCATATGCCGGTACACTGTTCAACTTGCTGTGGAGCACTGCCTTGCAGATCGTTATCTTTATCATTGGTTTGCAGGCAATTCCTTCTCATCTGTATGAGGTTGCAAAGATGGAAGGCGCAACCAAGTGGGAGACATTCTGGAAGATTACATTCCCGTTGCTGACACCCAGTATGCTTCTGTGCTTGATATATTCTGTTATCGATTACTTCAACAAGAGTACGAACTCTATTGTTGTTATGATCGAAGAGAATATGATTGCTCGTCTGGACTATGCATGTACACAGAGCTGGGCCTATGCGGTGATGATCTTTATCATTGTTTTGATCATCAATGCATTCCTTTCCAGAAAAGTTGTTACTTTGGACTAAGAGGGAGGAGAGAAAGCTATGGAAAAGAACTCATTACTTAGCAAAAGCTTAATTAACTCCGCTACTTCCTTCTTCTACAATCTGTTTCGCTATGCGCTTTTGATAGGCGTCAGCTATGTTGCTATTTTCCCTATGATCAAGATGCTGTCTGCCTCTCTGACCATCGCGGAGGATTACTACGCAGGTGTTTCGGAATACATTCCTCCCAGACCTACTTTTATCAACTACAAGAACGTGCAGTCTTATTTTGACTTCTTTAAGTGCGTTAAGGTTACGTTGATTATTACCCTGTCCTGTACATTGGTTTCTGTCTTTGTTTGCTCGTTGGTTGGCTATGGTTTGGGCAGATATAAGTTCAAGGGTAGCAATTTGGTATATGCAGCAGTGCTGTTTACCATTATTATGCCTATCCAGACTGCGCAAATTCCTCTGACCTATTACTACCGCTGGTTTGACTTCTTCAGCATTGGTAAACTGATTGGTCTGATTACAGGAGAAACGCTTACAGTCAACCTGTTGCCGAATCTGGGACGTTTCCTGGTTCCCGCTATGTTTGGTGTGGGCCTGAAGGCCGGTATCTTCATCTTCTTGTTCCGTCAGTTCTTTGCTGGCATGCCCAAGGACCTGGAAGAAGCCGCAAAGCTGGATGGCTGCAGCCCCTTCAAGATTTACTGGAAGGTTATGATTCCTAACATCATCCCTGTTCTGGTTACAGTTATTCTGCTTTCTATCATTTACTACTGGAATGACACACTGGTTACCGGTATGTCTAACCTGAAGATGGGTTCCACCCTGATGATCGAAGTAGAGAAGCTCATCGTTTTGCGTGAAGGCCGCGATGAGATTTCCGAAATGACCAAGCAGGTTGAGTACTACTCCATTATGATGTTGGCAATTCTGCCCATGGTTGTTGCTTATATCTTCGGCCAGAGATTCTTCGTTGAATGTATGGACCGTTCCGGCAGTAAGGGATAAGTTACAACCCACAGAAAATACGTTTCTGTATGTAAGTCGAAATGCTTTAGAGAAGGGCGATTGCCGTAATGTAATCGCCCTTCCCAAAAAGAATTTAGCAGGGCAGGGGATAGCAGCGATAGATAATCAAGCTGCCTGCAATCTCTGTTACTGCTATATTTGACAAAGGTATTTGTTTATCGTAAGATATTCGAATATATAACAAAGCAAACAAATTATGAAAAGGAGTTACCGCAATGAAGAGAATCTTAGCATTGCTGTTGGCAATTTGCATGGTAGCCGGTCTGGTTGCCTGCGGTAAGCCTGCAGATACCAAGGGTACCAACCCTCCCGAAACCACTGAAGAATCCCGAGAAACTACTCCTCTGCGTACCGACATTACTGACGTTACTGTCGGTTCCATGACCACCGATAAGTCTGTTCCCGATAGCAACGAGGCATACATCAACCCCGAAAAGTTCGGCGGTAAGGAACTGCAGATTTACGGCCTGTCCAGTGTTGTTTATGATGACATTGATAACATGGAAAACCACAACTTCCTGTGGATGATGCGTGCTGCTGCTGACGACTGGGCTGCACTGAACAACGTTACCCTGGTTTACGAGGGCGACTACAACTCCAGCACCATTCTGGGCGCCATCAACAGCGGTGACCGTCCTGACCTGCTGATGTTCAACCAGGAAATTCCCGGCGCTGCTAACCTGGGTATTGCTAAGGCATTTACCGAGGATGAGTACAAGGAAATTTCCGCTATTATCGGTGAGTCCCTGCTGAATGCTTGTAACTATAAGGGCCAGAGCTACGGCTTGGTTCTGCCTTGGTCCGGCGCTACTTGGGTTCGTTACAACCAGTCCCTGTTTGAAAACTACGGTGTTAAGTCTCCTGAGGACTACTACAGAGAAGGCAACTGGACTTGGGATACCATGATGGAGTGCTTTGAGTCTGTTACCAAGGACTTCGATGGTAACGGTAAGATCGACAAGACCGATACATATGGCTGCTCCACTCTGGTCATGATGATGGAGCCCTACCAGTACGAAGAAAAGGATGACGGCACTCTGGTTTCCTTGATCGAGACCTCTGAGTACTTCAGAAAGTATGCTGAAATCCGCTACAAGGGCGTTAAGGAGACTCTGTCTCTGGCAGGTCCTTCTAACCAGCGCTGCACTATTTCCACTACCCCCCGTCCCGGTGTCCACATCGGTGACGTTGAATGGTACAACCACAACCATATGTACCGTTACAATGACGTGGGCGAGACCATTAAGACTTTTCCCCTGCCCGTATTCTCCGCTGAGGATCCCCAGCGCTTTACCATCCTGACCCAGCAGTCCCTGTCCATGATGTCCTCCTGTGACGAAGAAGAGGCTACTCTGGCTCTGATCTGCTACATGATGAAGGTTGGTATGCGTTACATGTCCGATTACAGCTGCGGTCTGTACAAGTGTTCTTTCGACGGTATCAAGGGCGCTTCCGACTACTCCAAGGCTTATCTGAAGAGACAGGCTGAAGTTATCGAAGATAGAAGAGCTGAGTTTGCTGAGATCGAAGACTGGGATCAGGAACTGTACCAGCAGATGGTTGCTGACGTTCTGAAGGCTGACACCATCGTTAGAAGACGTTATGCCGGTAAGCAGAATCTGGCTGATGAACTGTCCAGCATGCCTCCCGCATCCTCTCTTCCCATTGCCGCACAGAAGCAGAAGGCTTGGATCACCAAGTACAATAGCCTCTACGCTGCTGGCTAATAGAGTGGTTCGTCAAAATGTATAAATTTGGGGCGATTGCGTAATGCAATCGCCCCTACTTTTTGCTCACTTTGTCATATGTATGTGTTTCTTGATGGTATTATAACAAAAAACAAATAGTTAATTTCAAAAAAATGTTGCAAAATAAACAGAATTTATTATAATGAATCTGTAAATGAAACCGAGTAACAGAAATGTTATGCTGGTTTTAAATCGAAAAAAGGAGCAAAATGTATGAAAAGAATTTTTGCACTTCTGCTGGCTTTTTGTATGCTGGTAGGCCTTTGCGCCTGCGGTAAGCCTGCAGATAAAACTGACGATGGCAAAACCAATCCTACAACAGAGGAATCCAGAGAAACAACTCCTCTGCGTGATGACATCGCAGATGTTTCCCCTGATGCGCTGAAGCCTGACGAAGAGAATAAGGCTGCAGACAGCAACGACGAGTACATTAACCCCGAGAAGTTTGGCGGTAAGGAACTGCAGATTTACGGCCTTTCCAGTGTTGTTTATGATGACATTGAAAACATGGAAAACCATAACTTCCTGTGGATGATGCGTGCAGCTGCCGACGAGTGGGCTGCGCTCAACAATGTTACCCTTTCCTACGAAGGTGACTACAACTCCAGCACCATCCTGTCTGCCATTAACAGTGGCGACAAGCCTGACCTGCTGATGATTTGTACTTCTCCTCCTCAGCCCGCTAACCTGGGCATTTCCAGAGCTTTTACTCAGGAAGAGTATGATGCGCTTGCTAAGATCATTGGTACCAGCTATCTGGACCTGATGAACTACAAGGGTGAGAGCCACGGCCTGGTATATCCCTGGTCCGGCTGCTTCTGGTTCCGTTACAACGAGACCCTGTTCCAGAATTACGGCGCCAAGACACCTATGGAATACTACCTGGAAGGTAACTGGACATGGGAGACCATGGAAGAGTGCTTCGAGGCAGTTACCAAGGATTTTGACGGTAACGGTAAGATTGATAAGACCGATACATATGGCTGCAGCACTCTGCTGTATCTGGCAAAGGCTTACCAGTACACCGAGGGTGATGATGGCAAGCTGGTTTCCTGCATCGATACCTCCGAGCAGTTCAGAACCTATGCAGAGATGGTTTACAGAGGCCACAAGGAAACTTTGTCTCTTGCCGGTCCTTCCAACCAGCGCTGCACTATTACCACCACACCTCGTCCTGGCTGCCACATGGGCGATACCGAATGGTATAACTTCCACAGTATGTACCAGGTAAATGACGCAGGCGAAGTCATTCGCGCTGTTCCGTTCCCTGTTTACACCAAGGAGAACCCCATCCGCTGGACCCAGTACACCGAGCACACCATGTCCATTATGTCCTCCTGTGACGAGCCCGAGGCTACTCTGTCTCTGCTCTGCTACATGATGAAGGTTGGTATGCGTTACATGTCCGATTACAGCTGCGGTCTGTATAAGTGCTCCTACGAAGGCATGCGCGGTGCTTCCGACTACTCCAAGGCTTACTTGGATAGACTGGCTGACGTTATCGAAGAGAGAAGAGCTGAGTTTGCCGAGATCGAGGAATGGGATCAGGTTACCTTTGAGAAGATGGTTGAGGAAGTTCTGACTGCTCCCGGCTATGTGCAGAAGCGCTACATCGGTGAAAACAGTGTTGGCGGTGAACTGAGCTCTATGCCTCCTGCATCTTCCATTCCCATTCTGGCACAGCGTCAGAAGGCTTGGATCACCAAGTACAACGATCTGTACGCAAAAGATTAATTATTGAACAGTATTCAGGCGATTACGAAAGTGATCGCCTGAATATTTTCAAAACGGAATATTACCAATGACCTGTGGCTTTCCGCATGACAGAAGGCAACAGAAAGGAACGAAAATGGATAACAAGCTGTTTAACAAGGATTGTATCACCTTGGACGGCAGAATGGACGAGCCGGTCTGGGATTCAGTTAAGACCTATTCGGATTTTAAGTATAATAAGGCCATTGGCGGACAGATTGCCGATGTGCAGACCTTTTTTAAAATTATCCCCTGCGAAGATCGAATTTATGTAGGCATTAAGTGCGTGGAGCCGGATATGGCCTATGTTACCAAGGTAAATCCTTCGTTGGCAATCTGGACCTGTGATGATGTGGAGATTTTCTTCTCTCCGTCTTGTAATGATTTTGATTTCTATCAATTTGCGATTACCTTTGAGGGTCAGACAGCCCAGATGTTCTATTCTGAGGGCGGCAATATCAGACCTGACCCCTATGCTCCCGACTGGAAACACGCCATTTACAGGGGAGAGGACTATTGGTCCATTGAGGTTGAACTGCCGCTGACTGCGTTCTATATGACAGCGGATAATGTTTGGAATGATACGTGGCTAGCCAATATCTCCCGTACCCGTACCTACTATGCCAATAACAGTCACAATAGAATTTCCAGTTCTTGGTGTGGTGTTGACAATAGCGGCTTGCAGTCTAAGTATTACCTCCCCATTGAGGGATTTCCTGTCCGCCCCGCAAAAAATGACCTGCGTATGTCCGGTGCTTCTGTTTTAATTGACGATGAAAATGAGAAGGGTTATTGCGGTGCGCTGACAGTAAAGGTCACTTGCCCGGAAGATGGAGAATATGTATTCTCCTCTGGCTATGCCGATTCTGTGACGGTAAAGCTGCAGGAGGGTGCAAATGTATTTACCGTGCCTTGTTGCTTTGCGCAGTGTAAGCGATACAATATGGACTTGCAGCTGAAGCGGTTGAGGGACGGCCAGATTTTTAAGCGCTATTATCCTGTCCGTATTGCCTATGAGGCAATCAAATTGGAATTTACCAAGCCGGAGTACCGTACTAATTTCTACCCCGGTCAAGACTATTCAGAAGTGATCGGCAAGGTGATTTGCGCCAAGCCTGTCATTATGAAGCTGGAAGGCCCCGGCATTGAAACCCAGGAACTCACCCCCAATGCAGACGGAAGCTTCCGTTTCGATACAGCCAATATGGAAGAGGGCGAGGCCCTGTTGACAGTTACCGGCGCAGGAAAGGAAATTACCCGCAAAATCCGTCGTCTTGCCCCCAGTGAGCATATGATGACCTGGGTTTCCGACGGCAACCTGATTGTCAACGGCAAGCCTGTTTTTGCCCGTACCATGAGCGCAGAGTACTGGAACGGCGGTGAGGCATTTAAGCGTAAATACGATGCTGACAACCTTTCCATTAACAGAGAGATTACCTATCAGCTGCGCCGTATGCAGCCGGACTTTGCTTTGCGGGATTTGCATTTGTCCCCCGCGGAAGCGACCCGGGACGAAAAGCCCCGTGAGGAGATTTTCCAACATATGGATAAGCATATCGAGGAAAATAAAGATAGAGATTTTGCTTTCTACTATCTTTCCGATGAGCCGGAGTGCCGCGGCATTTCTCCTGTCTATCTGAAGTATTTGTACGATTACATTACAGATAAAGACCCCTACCACGCAGTACGTATTTCCAGCCGAAATGCAGATAACTATGTGGACGTAGGTGACTTCTTTGAGACCCATCCCTATATCAATCCCCATACCGATGAGGACGGAAACCGCGTTTATCATCGTCCCTTTACCACTGTGGGCAAATATGTGGATGACCTGGCCAAAATGAACCGTTCCGATAAATGCATCGGTTTCCTGGGTACCTGCTTTGCCGGTATGCCTACCAAGAAAGATCCGTATCCTACCTTTGATGAGTATATCTGTAACAGCTGGTCCGGTATTGTACGGGGCGCTAAGAGCCTGCGTCAGTATGCTTACCACGACATGAATGACCGGGCGGCTATGTACGAGGGTACCCGCTATGTGTTCTCCTGTGTGGAGAGATTGGAAGATATTCTCTTGCATGCCAAACGTACCACACTCCGGAAGAATATGGAGACCGAGTGCTGCCTGTATGAGTTGGATGACAAGAAGATGTTCGTGCTTGTTAACTTCACCCAAGAACCTCAAACAGTTACGGTGAACGAACTTTCCGGCACCTGGCATAACTTCCGCCACGGTGGTACTGTTGCCGGTTCTACCTTTACCTTGAAGCCTATTGAGGTTCTGATTGGTACCAATGTGGTTCTGGATGAGGGAATGCCCACCTATCAGGAAACTGTGGAGTTGATTGATAAGCTGGAAACAGAACGCAAGAACAATAAGAGTTTGCTGTTTGAGCGGGATAAGGATATTGCGGCAACCTCCTCCGGAACAATCGGCTGGAAGAGAAAGCTTTTTGACGGTATCAAGGACAACTACTGCTGGAATCAAATCAAGGGCGATGACAAGTTCTATGAAATTGATATTACCAAGGTGAAGCCTGCCTTCAACAAGGTAGTCATCAGTGGTCATAATATCGACAATATGGAAATACGCGTCAGAAACGGCGGCGTATTATCTGCTCCCGCAATCACAGAGGAACGGACAGAGGAATTTTCCAGAACATTCTTCCTCCAGCAGACCATTACCCCTGACGCATTGCGTCTGGAGTTCCATAGAGATAGGGTAGAACTCTACGAAATTGAAGTATTCAAAGTATAATGAAATCATTGGCAAGAGCCAAGGTGTGACTGACAACACACCTTGGCTCTTGTTGAATTATATGGTTTTTTATATAGAAACTGCGTTGTGTATTAGAAATTATCTGTTATAATGTTCAGTAAGGACTCAAAATTTGTTACTGCTGTTATATAACAGTGGAAAGGAGAAAAGTATGGGAACAAAACTTTATGACAAGAATTGTATTACCCTGGACGGACGGATGAATGAGCCGGTATGGGAACAAGCCAAGGAATACACGGATTTTAAACATAAGAAGGTTGCTGGCGGACAGCTTGCTTTGGTGCAGACTTCTTTTAAGATTATTCCCTGTGATGACCGGGTTTACATTGGTGTTAAGTGTATGGAGCCGGATATGGACTATGTTGCTAAGGTCAACCCTTCTTTGGCCATGTGGACCTGTGACGATGTGGAAATTTTCCTGTCTCCCAACTGCAGCTACTACGATTTCTACCAGTTTGTTGTTACTTTTGATGAGCGTTCTGCTACCCAGTTCTACTCTGAGGCCGGCAATATTAGACCCGACCCCTATTCTCCAGATTGGCACTTTGCAACCTATAAGGGCGATGACTATTGGTCCGTAGAAGTGGAACTGCCCCTGACTGCCTTCTATATGACCGCAGACAATGTTTGGAACGAGACCTGGCTGGTGAACGTATCCCGCCTGCGTACTTTCTATAAAAACAATACCCATTCCCGATCTGTAAGTGCCTGGTGCGAGCTGGAAAGAAATAGCCTGGAGCCCAAGAACTATCGCCCCATTGAAGGTTTTCCTGTCCGTCCTGCAGAGGACGATTTGCGTATTTTGGGCGCTGCTGCTGAGATTACTGAGGAGACGGAAAAGGGTTATTGCGGTATGTTGGCTGTAAAGGTCGACTGTCCCCAGGACGCAGAATTCGAGTTCACCTCAGATTATGCCGATACGATGCCCCTGCAACTGAAAAAGGGTGACAATGAATTCACCGTACCCTGCTGTTTTCCCGCCTGTAAGAAGTACTCTGTTATGCTGCAGCTGAAGCGTCTGCGGGACGGCAAGATTTTCAAGCGCTACTATCCTGTCCGTATTGCCTACGAGGCAATTAAGCTGAATTTCACAAAGCCGGAATTCCGTACCAATTTCTACCCCGGCCAGGACTATTCTGAGGTTGTTGGCAGAGTCATTTCTGCAAAACCCGTTACCATGAAGTTGGAAGGCGCCGGTATCGAAACACAGGTGGTAACCCCTGATGCAGATGGCAACTTCCGCTTTGATACACAGAATCTGCAAATCGGTGAAGCACTTCTGACAGTCACCAACGGGGATAAGGAAATTACCCGTAAGATCCGTCGCCTTGCCCCCAATGGCAAGATGATGTCCTGGATTTCCAACGGTATGATGATTGTGGACGGTAAACCTATTTTCCCCCGCACCTTTACCGCAGTAGGTTGGCATGGCGGCAAGGCGCAGAAGAAGCGCTATGAGGCAGACGATATTCACGAAACCAGACAGATCACCCACCAGGATGGCCGCTTGGATCCTGACTGGAACCTTCGGAATATGAAATTCTCCCCTATGGAAGCCAACCGTGATGAAAAACCCCGGGAAGAGATCTTCCGCAGAATCGATGCCATCATTGAGGCCCATAAGGATAAGAACTTTACCTACTATTACCTCTCCGATGAGCCGGAATGCCGTGGCCTTTCTCCTGTATACCTGAAGCATATGTACGAGTACATTTGTGAGAAGGACCCCTACCACCTGGTTCGCATTGCCAGCCGGGCTGCAGATACCTATGTAGATGCAGGCGACTTCTTTGAGACTCACCCCTACATCAATCCCTATACCGATGAAGATGGCAATCGTGTGTATACCCGTCCTTTTGAGACCTTGGGCAAGTATGTGGATAGCATTGCATTGCTCAATAGACCCGACAAGAGTATTGGTTTCTACGGTACCGGCTTTGGCGCAATCTATGGTATGAAGGATCCTTATCCTACCCTGGACGAGCTGATTTGTAACGACTGGACCGGCGTAATCCGTGGCGCCAAGAGCTTGCGGCACTATGCCTACCACGATTTGTATGACTGCCCATCTATTTATGAAGGCGCCCGGTATATGTTCTCCACCATGGAGAGATTCGAAGACATTCTCCTCTTTGCAAACCGTACAACACTCTATAAGTCCACCGAGATGGAATGCGCTCTGTATGAGCTGAATGGAGAAAAGGTCTTTGTCCTGGTGAACTTCACCCAGGCACCCCAGAAGATCACCTTGGAGCAGCTTTCCGGCACATGGCACAACTTCCGTCACAACGGTACAGTTACCGGTCCCACCTTCGAACTGAAGCCTATCGAGGTACTGGTGGGTACCAGCAAGGTGCGTGATGCAGATATGCCTACTTATCAGGAAATTGCTGCACTTGTGGAAAAACTGGAGTATGAACGCACCCATAATGGAAACCTTCTGTTTGGTCAAGCCAAGAATGTTACTGTGACCAATTCCGGTATTGTGGGCTCTGTAAGAAAGCTCTTTGATGGTGTTCGCGAGAACTGGGCATGGGAACAGGCCAAGGGTGATGAGAAGTTCTACGAGATTAACATCTCCAAGGTGAAGCCTGTCTTTAATAAGATCGTTGTTTCCGGTAATAACATCGACAATATGCAGATCAGAGTGAGAATAGACGGTGAAATGGTCACACCTCCCATTGCCAAGATCCAAACCGGTGAGTTCTCCAAGACCTTCCTGTTGAAGGAGTCTGTCTGCCCTGATGTGATTCGTATGGAATTCTATAAGGACAATATCGAACTGTATGAGTTTGAGGTCTTTCAGGTGTAAAATCGCAAAATGCAGTCGCAAAACCATGAGTATTTGTTATAATAAATCTGCATAAATCCTTGATAAATTACATATCCGTCGACAATTGTGCGGAGATGATTTTGAACATTCGAAACCATCTGAAAGGAGTAAGAAATGGATAGCAAGCTTTACAACAAAAACTGCATTACCTTAGACGGCCGTATGGACGAGCCGGTATGGGAAGAGGCAAAGGTTTTTACTGATTTTAAGGTCAGCAAGGCCCTGGGCGGCTATGTACATCCTGTGCAGACCGAATTTAAGATTCTGCCCTGCGAGGACCGGATCTACATCGGTATCAAGTGTTTAGAGCCTAATATGGAATATGTCAGAGAGGTCAATCCCAAGTTGCTGATGTGGATTTGCGACGACATTGAGATTTTCCTGTCTCCCTCTAATAACCATTTTGATTTCTACCAGTTTGCCATCACCTTTGAAGGTCAGATGGCCCAGCACTTCTACTCCGAGGGTGGCAATATCAAGCCCGACCCCTATCAGCCGGTATGGAATAGCGCAGTCTATAAGGGTGATGACTTCTGGTCTCTGGAAGTGGAACTGCCCCTGACTGCATTCTACATGACTCCCCAGGCAGCCTGGAACACCACCTGGCTGATGAATATCTCCCGTACCCGTTGCGTGAAGGATGGCCACACTGAAAAAAGATACTCTACCTCCTGGTGTGGTGTGGACAGAAGTGGCTTGGAATCCAAGTACTACCTGCCTGAAGATGGCTTCCCCATGCGTCTTGCTGAAAATGATGTGCGTATGACTGCTGCCATCGTGGATATTCAGGACGAGACCGAAAAGGGCTTTGTGGGTGTTATGACTGTCAGAGCAGAAGTCCCCATGGACGAGACCTACGAGTTCACCACCGATTACACCGAGCCTGTCACTGTGGAACTGAAGAAGGGCTTCAACGAGTTTACCGTACCTTGTATCTTCCCCCAGTGCAAGCGCTATAAGCTTGCTATGCAGCTGAAGCGTGTGCGTGACGGTGTGGAATTCAAGCGATTCTATCCTGTCCGCCTTGCCTACGAGGCCATTAAGATGACCTTTACCAGTCCTGAATTCCGCACAAATTTCTACCCCGGTCAGGATTACTCCAAGGTCGTGGGTAAGGTAATCTGCGCTAAGCCTGTTACTTTGAAACTGGAAGGCGCCGGCGTGGAAACCCAGATCGTCCAGGCAGATGCAGAGGGTAACTTCATCTTCGATACCTCCAAAATGGAAATTGGTGAAGCGATTCTTACCGCTACTGCCGGTGATAAGGAAATCACCCGGAAGATCCGCCGTCTTGCTCCTCGTGAGAAAATGACTACCTGGATCTCCAACGGCCATTATATGATTGACGGCAAGCCTGTGTTCCCCCGTACCGTCAGCGCAGTGGGCTGGCACGGCGGTCAGAAGCTGAAGAAGCGTTACGAGGCCGATAACCTCCACGAGACAAGATATATCTGCGGTCAGCACGGCCATATGAATCCCGACTTCCTGTTGCGTGATCTGGGTCTGCCCCGTACAGATGCATGTAAGGATGAAAAGCCCTGTCCCGAGGTTTTTGCGAAAATCGATGAGTTTATTGAGGCTAACCAGAAGAATGAGATCACCCACTATTTCACTTGTGACGAGCCGGAATGCCGTGGTGTGTCTCCCATCTATCTGAAGCACATCTACGATTATGTTGCCGATAAGGATCCCTATCGGTTGATTCGTATTTCCAGCCGTAATACAGACGGTTATGCAGAAGTAGGCGACTTCTTTGAAACCCACCCCTACATCAATCCCTATACCGACGAGAACGGCAAGCGTATTTACGGCCGTGAGCTGAATACCGTTGGTAACTTCATCGATGCTCTGGGCAAGATGAACCGTAAGGATAAGTGTATCGGTTTCTTGGGCACCTGCTATGCCGCTATGAAGGGCAGAAAAGATCCGTACCCCACCTTTGATGAGTTCATCTGCTGCAGCTGGGCAGGCATTATCCGAGGCGCAATGAGTATCCGTCAGTATGCCTACCACGATATCAACGACCGTGCAGCAATGTACGAAGGTACTCGCTATGTGTTTGCCAGCGTGGAGGCCTTGGAGGATATTCTGCTGGATGCGGAACGTACCACCTTGGCCCGGAACACCGAATACGAGTGCTGCCTGTATGATTTTAAGGGTGAAAAGATGTTTGTCCTGGCAAACTTCAGCCAGGAACCCCAGACCGTCACCCTGAACGAACTGACCGGCACTTGGTATAACTTCCGTCACGGAGAAACCCTCACCGGCCCCACCTTTACTCTGAAGCCTGTGGAAGTGCTGATTTGTACTGAAAAGGTCCGTGATGCCGGTCTGCCTACCTATCAGGAGACTGTTGCCCTGATTGACAAGCAGGAAGCTGAGCGTATGGCCAATAAGAGTCTCCTGTTCGAGCGTTATAAGGATGTGAAGGTCACTTCCTCCACCGCTAACGGCACTGTGATCAAGATGTTCGACGGTGTGGACGAGAACTGGGCCTGGGAGCAGATCAAGGGCGACGATAAGTTCTATGAAGTAGATGTTTCCAAGATTAAGCCTACCTTCAATAAGGTCGTCATCAGCGGTTACAACCTGGACGAAATGGTCCTGAAGTTCAAGGTGGGTGACGAGTACATTGTGGCAGATGCCGCACAGGTACAGGACGAGGAATTTGCCAGAACCTATATCCTGAAGGATGCTATTACTGTCGACAGCATCCGTATGGAATTCAATAAGCCTGACCGTGTACTGGTTGAACTGTACGAGCTGGAAATTTTTAAGGACTAATTCCTAAATAACAAACAAGGCGTACTTCGGTGCGCCTTGTTTTTTCATTTAGATGGTAAAAAATAGAAAAAACCATTGTATATACTAAACTTCTTTGCTATAATAAACCTGTTAGTCTGCTTGATATTGCAGTGCAGAGGTGATTTCGTGTAAACGGAATCAAATGGAAAGGAGAAAAAATGGAAAAGAAGCTTTACGACAAGAACCTGATTACCCTGGACGGCCGTATGGACGAGCCTGTATGGGAATCTCTTGAGGCCCATACCGGTTTTAGACGCAGCAAGATCAAAGGCGGCGAGATCGTTCCGATTCAGACCGAGTTCAAAATCCTGCCCTGTGAGGACCGGGTTTACTTTGGCATCAAGTGTTTTGAGCCTGAGATGGCGTTTGTTACCAAGCTGAATCCTCAGCTGGCTATCTGGACTTGTGACGATGTGGAGATTTTCCTGTCCCCCTCCAATAACTACTTTGACTTCTATCAGTTTGCCATTACCTTTGAGGGACAGACCGCCAGCCTGTTCTACTCTGAGGGCGGCAACATCCAGCCTGATCCTTACAGACCTATTTGGAACAGCGCCGTATATAAGGGCGAAGATTTCTGGTCTATTGAGGTAGAATTCCCCCTGACCGCTTTCTATATGACTCCCGCTGATGTGTGGAGTGACACCTGGCTGGTGAATATCTGCCGTACCCGTTGCTATAAGGACGGCAACTCCCACAGACGGGCCGGCAGCACCTGGAGCCCCGTTGAAAAGAGCGTCAAGGATTCCAAATGCTACTTACCTTTGGGCGGCTTCCCTATGCGTCCTGCTGACCAGGATGTGCGTATGACTGCAGCCATTGTGGAGATCAACGACGAGAACGAAAAGGGCTTCTGCGGCACTATGACCGTCAGAGCAGAGGTTCCCCAGGATGATGAATACGAATTCACTTCCTCTTGTGCAGAGCCTGTCATCGTAAAGCTGAATAAGGGCGATAACGAATTTAGCTT
>JAEIGA010005318.1_pt1 | contig 19720 bp, 37 predicted proteins | sample 9270691 | NCBI WGS metagenome assembly JAEIGA01 (sample SAMN17057246, study PRJNA624740) | gut metagenome | biome: biome; isolation source: fecal sample | host: Bos grunniens | place: China: Xizang | collected 2019 | reverse complement strand
TTTTACCATTTATAATCCTTGTTGTTATGTTTATATTTTGGAAAAAACAAGAAACTGAGGAACAAAACCGGAGCAAAGAGAAAGGGTATAAATCCTTGCTCAACAAGTATCGACATTTGGTTAACGAAAGTATGGCTACTATGGAAACGGAAAATATGACGCTTAAGATCGATATCAAGCACATTATCAAAAATATTGAAGATGGTAATTTGAACTTGGCAATTGATCTGTTAAAGATGCATATATCGGACGAATCATGGTTTGACAAAGAAATAATTTCGCTCGACCAAAAGAGCGTGGAGTTGCTTGAGGAGTATATCGAACTCGGCGTTCCAGTAGAGTTTGGACTATGACGAATGATATCTTGGGCCGCAAAGGCCCTTTTATTTTTCGAACTAAAAATTCCGCTGGGGCTCAATGCCCCTTTTCTTTTTCCCGCTCGCGGTTATTCATGGCATGTTAATGGAGTGATGTTGGGAATATAAACCCCCGAGGGAGGCTACCGTTTGGCGGCAAGTTAGCCCTCTGTAATAGTTTAATGGTAGAACGCCGGTTTTACCGGAGACGTGGGTTCGAAGCCCACAAACATCATTTTTTTCGCTCGCGGTTTGTACACCCCATATAATGGAGGTGTTGCGAATGATTCTGTGTCGCTTCATTATTGAACTCTGTGTTTCAATAGGGCTCATCAGCTGTATTCCCAGTGTGCTGGGGACACTGATCGACGCCATGCGGAAAGTATCTGAGTTACTGGTGAAGGGTGTCAGGGTAATTATGAAACTCGACGAAGAAAAAAAAGACGAAGCGAAGAAGTGAGGTCGCATTAGCGGCCCCTTCTTTTTTCGCTCGCGGTTTGTACATCCCAGTAGATGGAACGATAAAATGAATGGAGGACTGTATTATGACAGAATTCATCGGAACCGTTGTTGTGCTTGCTTTGGGCGTGGCTTTTGGCTATGGACTGAGCTGGATCATTGCCTATCATATGATGGACAGTGAATTCGGAAAGAAGATGGTCAAGAAGTGGGCGTCCAGGATAATGGACATCAGCTGGGAGTTTGCCGAGGAAGAGATGCCGAAGATGCAGGAAAGGATCGAAAAGATCATTTCTGAATCGATTCCAAAAAACGAATGAGGTTGGCTTATGCCAGCCCCCTTTTATTTTTTTGCTCGCGGTAAAATCACACATGTATATGGAGGTGAAGACTATGAATACATCTTAGTTAAACTAAACATTAACTATAGTATTCGTACTATAATCTGCGTTTATTATGGCGGTTTGCGGCTGTTGCAACCGCCCCTTTTTTTTTCGTAAAGGAGGTACCGTGGAATGATTGATCGTGAAAAAGTGATTCAAGGCTTGAGATGTTGCACCGAAATTAGTGGTTCATGTATAGGTAGCGATATTTGTCCGTATCTCAAATGCCGAGGATGCCTAAATACTTTGATGAAAGATGCTCTGGAGCTTCTTCAGGAACAGCCGCAGTGGCATCCGTTTAACCCTTTTGAACCAGATGACACGGGACTGAAGGATCATTACTTTTATCTGGTGACGGTAAAAGGATTCAGGACGCCGATGAAGGCAAAGTATCACGACGACCTGCCTTTTGGATTCCAGCCGCCGCTTACCAAAGACTTTGACCCTTGCGACGTGGTTGCATGGTGTGAACTGCCAGACAACATGGATGAGGAGGTGAAGCAGGATGGGATGTGTTGAAAACATCGACTTTTACAAGTTCCCGAAACAAAGCGCATTCGTAAACAGACGATGCGATGTCACTTTTTTGTATGATACAAGCAGATATATTCCCGGAACAATAATCCGTGACGATCGGGAAGAACCTTTCGAAACACTAATCAAACTAGATGACGGACGCATAATTCGGGCTACAGAATGTCAGTACAGTATATGTAATGAGGTGAAGCAGGATGATTAAATTATTACCTTGTCCGTTCTGCGGTGGAACGGCAGAACTCGAAAAAATGGGATGGCCTCATCATGTCTTCTGCATCGAATGCGGTGCGAAAACCACTAGTGGAAAACTTGCGGAAGAAGGCGAACAGGAAGCAATCGAAAAGTGGAACAGAAGGGTGAAGAAGGATGACTGTAGCATGACTGCAGTAGATTTATTCGATCAACCGTTTACACGAGAAATGGAGGTTAACAATGCTTGACGAATTCAAACAGATCTCCGCGTTGTGCGGAGAAATTGCAAAGCAGGTCACAGCTGATACGGACGGAGAAATTCGTCTTAAATTAGGGATGATCAACTGGGAAACCCAGGAAGCCATCCAGATTCTTGAAAAAAGAGAAAAGTCTCGCGGATCCAACAGCCCAGTAGATGGACGAAAGGAGTGAACTACTATGTCTGGAAAACGCAAAGTGGTTAGACTGTTAGACAAAAGAATGTCGGAAATGGCTGAAATGCTCGACTTGTGCGAGTACGGTTCGCCGGATGCTATCAAGATCCATAACGAGATGGACCAGATCGCTGACTTGAGGAAAGCCCTTGTAGAAGGGAAAGCCCCAAAGGAAGTGTGGGTCGAAGTCGTGAAGATCCTGGGCCTGGCTGCTATACTTGGACTGGTCATCGCCTACGACAGTAACGATCACACGTTGCCGTCAAGTTTGACGAAGTGGATTCCTGGTCCAAGACTGTAAGAGTGTGGAGCTTTGCTCCCCTCTTTTTTTCTGAGTAATAAGGAGAGAATAATATGAATATTAAGCCGTTTTGTTTTGAAGAATTCGTTAAGATTGCCTATGGAGAAAAAGGGATTTCAATCTGGAAAGACCACAGAAAGGGCATGTCTTACGGAAGCATTGCCGTTAAGTACGGCATGGCCAGACACGACGTCAGTAATTTCCTGGCCAGGGTTTATTCTTATTTCCTTTTGTATTCAAAAAACTTGACCAAAGAAGCGTGCTTTTCCATTCTGCTTATCTACTGCGCACACGCGATCGATGCGTCAGAAGCCCAACGTACAAGATCTATCCGTACCGTCATGCGGGAATTTAAAACAATCGAAGAATTCCTGGATGCTGACGAGAACGATATCACGAGTTTAATGAAATATCGTGGCGTTGGCAAAGGCACTATCGACTTTACCCGGAAACTTCAGAACGAGGTATTAAAGCAATCGCGGAATAAAACGGCCTCTTAATGGAGGTGAACGTTATGTTTCTGGCTATAGCGTATCTCGTGATCGGCATTGCGTCGGTTGCGTGGTGCATGTGGAAAGACAGCAGTATGTTCAATTAACATTAACAGGGGCTAAACGCCCCTTTTCTTTTTCAGGAGGAATTATGACTAAACGCGGAAGGCCACCGAAAAGGCCGGAAGACCTACACGAAAGTGCTATTTATATTCGGCTAACTAAAGAAGAACGCGACCGACTTATTCAATCCGCCCGCATGCAAGGGACGACGGTTGCGGAGTTGGTCAGGACTACTTTGTACGAATCAATGCTAATTTAACCGCTCGCGGTTTTTCACCACATGTTAATGGAGATAGAGCGATCTATCTACTATTAATATTAAGGTGGTAATTCTTTTATGAAAATTGAACTGAGTATTTCTGAATTGAATTCCTGGTTTGACGCACAGTGCACAAGATGTGCATTCAAGAATTGTGAATGGCAGGATTGCACAGTGTGCCGGAAGCTACAGAAGTATAAGGAAGAGATGAAGAAACGCGGCATTATTATTAAAGACGACGACGATTGAGGTTGGGCTTTATGCCCTCCTCTTTTTCTTTGACCGGAAAGGAGAATGCTCATGGAATATTTAAAGATGAAGGCCCCAAAGCTTACAAGTCCTCTCGGACGCAAGCATCAGCTGGAAGATCCGGAACCTTTATCAGAATTCCTGGAATGTATAGACGATAACGTTTATGTTGCGATCGGCGCTGCCTCGGGCCTGATATATATCGGCAAGGTGAAGGACTTTATCGTAGATCTACCATTTATCGATCTGCATTATGCGTTCCTTGCAGCACGGGACACTATCCCGAAAACTGTACGCGACAGCGACGGAGTTCCACATATTAAGCAGAACCCCTATTCTCCGCACGTTACGCTTCTCGATCATCAGGTAAAAGAATACTGGTCGCGAAAGATCGACGACGAACCTCCCATGTGGATCATTTCCATCGAGGGAGAAGAGACGGGCGAATGCTGGTTACTGAAGGAGTATTTCGATGTTATCGAGAGATATCGTATGGAGTTTCAGAACATGAATTTTGCGAGAAAACGGCCGAACCAATGCAAGGCCAAAATCTCGCGGGAAAAACACGTTTGTTAATGGACTATATTGAAGGAGGTGCCTATTATGGCAGAAATGAAACTGTGGGACAAGGTGAAGAACCTGGGAAGAAAGTGTGTGAACAAGGTCAAGGAAGATCCGTTGGGAACGGCTCTGCTGCTTGCCAGTGTTGGACTTAGCGCGTATAGCGCGGTCAGCACGGTAAAGCGTGGAGACGAACTGCGGTTGATTCCGACGGCCAGTTCTACTGATTCCGAGGAAACTGATCCGGTTCCTGAAGAACCCGAAGATATCGGTTGACCTAAGGAGGTCTGCGAAAGCAGGCCCCTTTCTTTTTTTTCAGAAAGGAGACAACTATGCAGAAATCCTACAAAAATCTTTATTTCAAGAAGTGGATGTACCACAAGCTTGTTGACCGAGGATGCTCTGTAAAATGGGCATGCGAAAAAGCCGGGATTTCCAGGCAGGTAATATACAACATCACCAACGGTCATGTTCCGATCAACAAGAAACATGTTATTCTGCTGTGCTATGTCTTTGACTGCATAGGCGAGGTCGAAGATGTCTGGGCTGCCGTTCGGGAGGAGTATGCGAATGCTAAACAATAATTTTGAAGGGATCGCAAAATGCACAGGACCCAAAGGGCAGCCTGTGACATTTACATGGATGGTAAAGACGGACGACCGTCCAAGGCCCTGGACTATTCGCAAGACAAATGTCAGCTATATGAGGATTGATATGGACGGAGTGACCACGCTTCTGTATCAGGGACGATGGTCTATTAAGCCGTTCTGGTTTACACAGAAGCTTACATGGAAGCTGTATCGGTTCCTTGTCAATTTCTACGAATGCCAGGACTTTTAATTCGCGGCTCGACCATCCCAGTAGATGGAGGTGTTGTGAAATGGTTAACATGATTGTCATGGGAATTGAGTACGCAGCTATGATTGGAACTGGATTGTTCTGCTTGAATGCAGGTAACCTGACCGGTGTTATTGTCGGAATAGTAAATTTGCTATTCACAGTGGCATCGATTATCGGTAACTATTATCTTATGAAGGACGATCAGGAAGCTGAAGAATTTTATGACAAATGTCTCGACGAAGATGCAACGTTTATGGACCTCGAACTATAAGAGTGGAGCTTTGCTCCCTCTTGTTTTTCGCGGCGTAACCATCTCAGTAGATGGAGGTGTTGTGAAATGAAACTGCAAATCTTTGCTAGAAGTATTTATTATGCGATTACTGCTTGCGCGTTTATTTCATTGATTGCCATTTGTGCAAGTGACCTCGGATGGTTTGCTACTGCAATCGCGGTGTTGAATTGTCTGAGTTGTCTGGTGCAAACGGGGTTCTTTGAACTATTCTGCAGGAAGCATAAGGAACTGAAAGCGAAGAACGAAGCACTTAGAGCCGAAAGGCTTAAGGACTTCCTGTAAGAGTGTGGAGCTTTGCTCCCCTCTTTTTCTTTGACTAAAGGAGGAACATTCATGGGTATACTAAAAACTGGTGTAGATTTTGTTAAAGACAACGCCCCGGTTATTTTAACGGGAATCAGCATCGCTTCTACAGTGGGTGCTGTCGTGATGTCGGCTCAGGCAACCCCTATGGCGGTAAGGCTTCTTAAGGACGCCTCCGATAATAAGGGCGACGATTTGACAGTTATGGAATCTATTAAAGCAGTGGCTCCAGCATATGGTCCAACAGCAGCGATGACGACGCTTGCGGTTGCCTCTTCGATTGGTGCGGCTGTTCTCGGACAGAAACGCCAGACAGAACTGCTGGGAATGGTCTATGCTTCTGAGAAGCTTGTCGAGAAGTATTCCAGCAAACTTGTTGAGAAACTCGGCCCCGAGGAAGCAAAAGAAGTCCGTAAAGAGATTGTCCAGGAAAGCGTCCCGAGGCTCATTCCCGGAGATGTCGGCGTGATCGAGACTGGCGAAGGACAGGAAATGATCTTCGACACGTGGTCCGGGCGCATGATTCGAAGTAGTGAGGACGCTCTTAGACTGCATTATGCGCAATTCCTCGAAGACATCGCCTTTGATCCGGATACTTTCTGGTCGATCAACGAGTTCTATGGCCTGTCATATATTCCCGAGACTGGTGCTGGCAGGCATATGGGTTATACATCGACCTACAAACCCGGAGATCTCAACTTTGACTGGGACAGCGAACGCCAGATTTACAGGATCATGTATTTCGATAACGAGCCTCTTCCGGAGGTTCGCGGTTGAAACATCTCCTATAATGGAGGTGAACGCTATGGACGAACGTCGTCAAGAACAAGAAGGCTTTGATCTCTTTGATGTGTTGACTCATGCAGCTTCGGCTGCGCTTGGATTCGCTGCGGGAAATGTGGTTGGATCCAGACGCGAGAAACGAAGATACGAGAGACGACTGAAAGAGATTGAAAATGACTTGGTTTGGGACACAGACCCATCGACCTGGTGAACCAACGGGAGGAGCTATGCTCCCCCTTTTTTCTTTAAGGAGGTGCTGTTGATGGTCGTACTGGTACACGGAAATCGGTATTACAGTGGCAACGGGCATGTGACATGCCGAAACTGCAATTGCGAGTTTGTTTATTCAGCCGGCGATGCCGAACTTAGAAAGAGGTTTATTAACTGGCCGCCATCCACAACAACTATTATTGAAACTATTACTGTCAGGTGCCCCGAGTGCCAGTTCCTGATCGAACTGGGCGACATGGTCGATTAAAAGGAGGAACTATATGAATATTTTCAAGAAGGCTGCAGAAAAGACAGTTGATGCTGTTAAAGAGGTTGCTTCTGCAGAGACGACTACTAAGCTGGATATCCTCGGTGATCTGGCCAAGATCGGCGTGTTTGCTCTGATGGCATATACGACAGTTAAGGGCGCTACAGGAGGTATTACACATGCCTCCAAGAATCTCCCGGACGTTTCCAGCCTGATCATCAACAACTATTACTACGGCGACAAAGCCAACCACGCTAAAGGAGGCAAGCAGTAATGATTGAGTTCATTAAATTTGTTGGAAAACTCCTGATCCCGTTTGGAACACAGGCTATTATGTCCGGTATCGCAGCGGAAGCAACTAAGAACGCCGCAACTATTTCGAAGGTAGCAGCGCAAGTGGCGTCCGCAGCTATTAGTATTGCGGTGAGCGATGTCGCGATCGATTCATTCAACAACACCGTTGACGAGGTCAACAACAAGCTGAATAGCGGGGAGGAAATGGCGTGACAAACTACAACAGCCAGGGGTTCAAAGATGATAAGAACGAATCCATCATGTACCAGACAGGTAAGAAATTAGCCGATAAGTCCGAGCCGATAAAGCCAAAAGAGTCGTTCTTCAGAATGACTCTTAAAGCTGCATTCAAGAAAGCATTCCGGACAGTGGTTATTCCGACCGCTAAGCGCTTTATAGATGACGTGTTCGAAGACACGAAGAACAGCCTGTTGTATGGCGACGATCGTCCGACGGTTCTCTCTTCAAGCACAACCGCTACTCACACGCCTTATTCCAAGATCTCTACCCAGGCGTCCAGGCTTAACGCTCCGTACAGGGAAGCTCCGAAACTCACGAAAGAAGACCACGCTTTCCAGCGTTACGATAAGTGTCGCGTTTTGACAGAAGACAAGGCCTTCCAAATCCTCAACAAAATGTATGAAAAGTTGAGGCGTGAAGGCAAGATCACGCTGGCCTTTTATTATCAACAGTTCGGCGAAACTTATGATTTCACGGACGAGAACTGGGGATGGCGATCCATGGCTGGCGCCGATTGTGAGCAAACGGATACCGGCTATCGAATCATAATGCCCAAAATAGAGGAGTTGAACTGATATGAACCGACAGCAACGAAGGGCGCTGTGGAGGATGGCGAAGGGTGATCCCGACGCCCTCTGGTGCCCCGAATGCAACCATAAAACAATTCATGTCGCTGAAAGCATCGGCGATGTGGACCACTACGATGTGTTCTGTGAAGTATGCCACAGACGCATCGGCAGATCTAAGATTGGGGAAAATGGGGTATCCGGAGACGGCCCCGTGAAAGGACGCTATTGGACAAAGGGCGATATAACCCTGAAGGTCAAGAGTTTCATGGACAAGTATTTTGAGGAGGATGCACATGAAATTTGTAGTGAAAGTAATCGACGTCAACCTGTTTCATTTGGCAGTGAGAGCACTCGACTCGACGGTGACGTGGACAGCGAAGCCTAATGGTAATGGCTGCTATTCAGTCGAATGCGAAAGCGACACGGATACCTATAAAGAGCTTTGCAGAATTTACGGTGCGGAAAACGTAACTCTCCCGGTGGTTAAAGCAAAGAAACCTTCGGATAAGGTTTATCTCATTGTGGATAACCACCACCGCCCGAGGGAGGCTTTTGTTCATGAGTCAGTCGCCAGGGCGAAGGTCGCTAAGGACAACCTTTTGAACAGAGACGACCGCTCAAAAATCGAGAAAGTCTACCCGATCCATCTTTCCGATACACCTGTTGGGCCCGAGCACAAACGCGAATACAACTACCGCTGCTGTGTTCATATCTGCCCAATTTCTAAGTGCATCTATCTTGACGACGTGACTATTACTTACGAAGAGCCCAAACAGTTCTCCTTTAGTCTGAAAACCAAGGATTACACCGGAATCATCCCAGTTCTTGACGAACGGGTTCTTGATCAGGTGTTCCGCCTCTCATACGAGAAGCTTGGAAGCGATAACGGCGATTATGACGACTACACCTGGATTATCGATGAGGAGGATTTGCACGAATGAGAACCGCCGCTAACAGATCCTATGTGGTAAAGCTGGAAGACGTTGAGGATATTCTGCGCATGGCCGAGTTTGAAGCGTACGATCTAGACGGGCATCAGGTTGTCAAGAACGCATGGGAGAGACTCCAGCAGCTAAGCAAGAGCTTTCTCCCAACCAAACGCAATGAGCGGTCAGGCGATAAATTCGCCATTGGCTGGAATCAGTGTGTTGAATCGATGAGAAGAAACATCGGGGAGGATTAAGAATGATCATCTCCAAAGGGTATTTAGAATGCGAAAAATGTGGAACAATATTCACGGCTCGTATAGACGAACTATATTGCTATAAGGGCAGCGCGAAAGGGCTCTCCCCTTCGGAGCACTGTGTCGAATGTGATCATTTTATGCCGTATGCAGCGAACGACGGAGCGCGAAGGTGCCCGGCTTGCGGATCAAATTCGACCCATCGTATTTTAGGGGTTCATGCAAGACTAGCCCATTATTTCAGAAAGTGAGGAGTAAATATGTTTAAACAAATCTCTAAATTCATTGTCGAAAACAAACGGTGGTTCTGGGTCACAGCTTGTGGCCTTCTCGGTGCTGCATTTGGGGCAGCTGCCTCAGACGAGCGGGTGTCTAACGCTATGGCACACGCCATGGATGATATCCATATTACTGTTGGCCCCGCACCAACACCGGCTCCTATTAAGCAAAGCAGCGGCGATGTTGACTACGCGCACATGAGCTATTACGGACGGCTTGCTCTTGCGGATAAGCAGAACCACGAACTTGAAATGGCCAAGCTCAAGACGTTTGCCGAGAAGGAGGCACCAAAAGATGAGTGACAAAATGATCGCGCTTGACGCTTTTAAGAGGTTTTTCCCTGAGTTGTTTGCGGAGGCCGTTAACCAGGGCACGGATGGGCAAAAGCTCGTGTTTACTCTGACTGGGTCCAGAAGGGTCTATTTCGACTACCTGGACGACGACAACTACATTATGGAAATGAAAGAGGTATATTGATATGAAGAATGCGAAGAAGGAACGTATAATAAAAAACTATAAGCACAATAGTTACAGGCAACTATCATCCGAATTCTACAACCTTTTCCCCGAATTGGTGACCCACGTTATTCAGGTTGATAAGCACGACTGGTCAAACACAAGCCGAGGAGTCGTGATCCATATGGACAACGGCATTAAGGTCCTGTTCCAGATCCTGAACATTAAATTTAATGAAACCGATCCGGCCTGGAGTTCTTTCCGGGCCATTCTTGTGCCATCTAACGCTGAGCTATAAAAGGAAGGATCAGGCATGACTATCGAACAGATGCGAACGTACGTCGCAGAGAGATACCCGGGTAAAGAATGGAAGCACCGAGTAAAATGCATGCCTGACAGCCAGGTCATGGCTATCTATTACAGGTTTGAAAAATCTCCGGTTAAGAAAGAAGTCAAACCCGAGGAGAAACCCGGAGAGAAGTACGAACAACTAATGATGGATATTTAAGGAGGAAAAACTATGAATATGAATGTTATCGATTTCCCTTGGAAGGAGCCAGACGGGTCCCTTAACCTGATCTGCGCGAATCTTCGCATCAGCGATCTTGGCGAAGCCGGTAAGAAAATCGCCGAGATCCTGCAGCTTGATGATTCCTATGAGATCCAGCTTGTTGTTACGGCTATAGAGAACAAGTAAGGAGGACGACATATGGCAGCTTTTTGGGGATTTCTGACAGCTCTTATCTGTGTTGCCTGCTTTGTGGCTGGTGCTGTGTTTGGATATTTGATTAAGGGCGAGGCTTTTGATCGCAAGCCTAAATACGTTCCGGACTATAACCACGACACCTATACATTTAAAACCTATTGGGCCGACAAGCTGTTTGAAACGATTGAGGAAATCAAATCCTCTGCGGACTTCTACGAGAGGTCAAAGAGCGAAGGCTTTACGGAGTTTATCTATAATCAAATCGAGGATAGTATTCGGAAGATCGGAAGCACGAAAACGGAAGAATACGCATCCGTAATTGTTGGCCACAAGGCCGCCGCAGACCTAAGATCTACAAAGGATCTCACAAAGTTTTATGTAAAGCATCACAAATACGGTAACGAGTACATCCTCGTATCAATCCTTTCTGCACGCAAGAGCGGTGTGGAAGAGATCAACGAGGGCGATTACTATTCCGGTTATTACGGCGACCGTCCTTACCAGGAATTATACTACAATCAGATAACCGGGCAGGCATTTGACAACGATGACATAAGCGTTGACATTAAAGACTTTTTCCGTGACAACCGCTCTTGTCTTATAAACCTGGATACCACGAAAGAAGAGATCCTGTACTACTATGACTTCGATCGTGAGACGTATTACGAGATCCGCATCGACAACAATATGGAGGACAAGACCGATGGAGACACAGATAATCAAACTCCTGGAGACTGAAGATGTTGCTGACATCCTCGGGTGCACCAAGGAATACGTAACCAAAGTTGTCCGTCTTGGCCTGCTTAAGACACACGGCAGTCTCTGGAACTACGGCGATAAGGTCTATCTCGTCCTACCAGAAGACCTCTGGGAGTTTATTCAGGCACGAAAAACGTTCCAGGAAAAAATCTCGAGGGAAGATTTTGACAAAAAGGTTTCAGACATTTTCGCGTAAAAATTACGCATCTATATGGAGAGTTAAGAATGGCTTAGCTCTCTTTTCTTTTTCCATAATATAAAGGAGGAAAACCATTATGAACATTAAGGCTATGTACGAAGTTAGCAAACTGGCACTGAGACACTACGCTCCCGAAATCCTTACGGTAGCAGGCGTGGCATCCATGACGGCTGGCGCAATCACAGCATGCCAGGCAACTCCGAAGGCTGTCCAGATCATGGACCAGCATAAAGAAGAACTTCGTCTTATCGAAACTTGTGCAAACACAGCAGCTGCGAACGGCGGCAAGGTGCTCGACTCGACCGGAGCCATTGTTCCGTATACCGAGAACGACCACAAGAAAGACATCATCCAGTCCAAAGTAAACTGCGTGAAGAATGTTGCAAAGAAATACGCGCTTCCTGTAGGGCTGTTTGTCGGTGGTACAGCTATGGTATTCGGCGGTCAGGGTCTCCTGCGTAAGGATTATGCGACCGCGGTGGCCGGTGCTGCAGCGCTTGCCGAAAGGTTCTCTGCATATCGTGGGCGTGTCGTTGATGCTTACGGCGAAACTACCGATAAGCGTCTTCTGCTCGGGGATGTTATTTCAACCGAAGAGGTCGAGCATGTTGATGAGTCCACTGGTGAAGTAACAACGGAAGTGAAGACCACACATGACCTGAACCTGAACAGCGTTCCTGACGATGACCCGCATCTGTTTCTGTTTTCGGCAAGGACCAGCGACATGTATACCGGCGATCTCCTGATCGACCTGAACAAGGTCAAGGTTATTCAGAACATGTGCCAGGATCGTGTTGATCTGTATGGGCATGCAACCAACAACTATATTCGTGAGCAGTTCGGCGTTCACGGATGTGACAGGGGTCTCTTTACCGGTGTCGTGAAGACCGGCGAGAAAACGCACGGACGTGTCGACTTTGGCATCTTCGATGCTGAAGGCCAGGTAAAGCCCTGGGTATTCGAGGCGATCACCAAGTACAACGGCATCCCGATTGAAATCAGGGACGACGGAAGTATTATCGGACAGCTTAAGAACCCGCGCAATGCACGGGCGTGAATGGAGGACAAATATTATGAAGATAAATTTCAACTGGAGAACTGCTGTGGCGACTCTGATTGGTTTGGTATGTGGTGGCGGAGCTGCATACGCTGGAATTAAGTATTATGACACCCATAAACCCATCTTGCCGGGCCGTAGAAGCGGCTGGACACCCCCGGCTGAAGAGGAGGAGCCCCTCAATGAAAACGCGCTCTCAGAGGCTTCTGAGGGCCCTAGCGACGACGAGGAAGAGGTCGTTATCGAGGCCGCAAAGATCGTCTCAGAACCGAAATCCTATGTGATCGACGAAAGCGAGTTCTTCTATGGAGAACCTGAATTCGAGAAGAACCGTGACCTCACCTGGTACCGGGAAGACAAAATCCTGGTTGACGAGCAAAGAGAAATCGTGAAACATCCTGAAGTAATCCTCGGGGCAGCTGCTTTGGAGAACATGAACTATCGCCTGGATGGTGACATGGTGTATGTTCGTAACGAAGACACACGTGCCGACTATGAAATCGAGGTCGACGCCGGCGAGTACAATAAAGATCTTGGGGAGGATTAATGATGATTTGCGCGGATATTCAGTCAGAATACCGTGCTAATCTCATCAGCCTGGTCCGCTCCGAAAGGGGTGGATCGGGCTGTCCATCTCCGTTTTTGTTTCAAATGTTGGACGAAACGCCCTTCGAAAGTATTGTGAGGGGCGACGAAAATCGAGTTGCAGACGCAATGTACGCACGTCATTTGTGGTTAGTTGATAGGAAAGACGATATAAATCTGTCCAAAAAACCTGTGTCACTGCTGGAAATCATGGTGATTTTAAGCCAGGATTTGTCGTTTATGTGCACAGGGCTAGTCGCAAACAGCTCTGTCGAACGCTGGTTTGATGAGATTTTTGGAAATTTGGGGATTAATTCCAGACAGAGTTATGACGAAAAACGGAGGATTTTGGAGCGTGTGGTGGCGCGTGAGTATGGCACGGACGGCATTGGGGGTCTTTTTCCGCTTCGAAATCCTGCTCAGGATCAGCGGAAAGTGGAGCTTTGGATGCAGGCAAACAGTTATGTAATGGAGAATTATATATGATTTATCCTATGAGAAAAAACTGAAGCAGAGGCTCGAAAAACTGAAGCAGAAGGGGCCAAAACTGAAGCAAAATCAAAATATGATTTTTTATTAGATATCTGCATATTTCCGACATAAGTGCCCAAAAGTGCAGATATTTGAAGCGCGCTTCACCCCACTGAAGCACCTCAAACCGTTGGGGCCCAAGGGCTAGAAGGGTACTGCTTCAGTTTTACTATAAAATCTAAAACTTTTTTAAAAAAGTAGTATTTATATAAAAAGTTTTTTGTGGGGGTCAAAATTGAAGCAGCTGAAGCACACAGGCAAAAATTGATGAAAAAGGAGGGATGGAAAACTTGCTTCATTTTATGCATCCGGTTGTCAGTGTTGAAGGAAAGAACACGACGATCATTTCACCAGACTTTGATGTGGATCACTCAGATGATCTGATGATCTACGGAAAAGAATTCAAAGCGATCTGGGACGAAAAGCGCGGACTGTGGTCTACGGATGAGAACGACGTCCGTAAGTTGTGTGATGCAGTCCTTAAAACAAAAGCCGATGAGATCAAGAAGGATGCTTCCGAAGAGATGCGGGTTCGAACTCGCTATTTGCGAAACTTCTCTTCAGGTAGCTGGACGGCTTACCAAAAATGGGTTAAGAGCATGTTTAACAATTACCATCCTCTCGATCAGGAACTGACATTTGCGAACACCAAGCTTGGAGTCAAGGAGGAATATCGTTCAAAGTCCCTCCCGTATGAGCTGGCCAAAGGAGATTATTCCGCATGGGACGAACTCATCGGCACCCTGTATGCTCCGGAAGAAAGACGTAAGCTCGAGTGGGCCATCGGGTCTGTCGTTGCCGGGGACTCCAAGGACATTCAAAAATTTGTTGTGCTGTATGGCGAGGGGGGCTCTGGTAAATCGACCGTGCTGAATATTATCCGGTCGCTGTTCTCCGGGTATGAAGCGGTGTTCAATGCCAAGGAGCTCGTCAGCGCAGGCAACACGTTCTCTACTGAAGCACTTGAGGATAACCCTCTGGTGCTTATTCAATATGACGGCGATTTGAGCAGGATCGAGGACAATACCAAACTTAATACGATCGTTGCCCATGAACCGATTATAGTTAATGGTAAGTATAAGCGTACACGAAAAGCTACTCCGAAAGCAATGCTGTTTCTCGGAACGAACCACCCGGTTAAGATCACAGATCAGAAGTCGGGCGTTATCAGAAGGCTTATTGATATTGAGCCTACAGGTAACCTGATCGCTCCGCAGAAGTATGCGACCCTCATGGAGCAGATCAATTTCCAGAAAGGCGCTATCGCTTACCGGTGTTTGTCTGTCTACAGGAGATTAGGCAAACATTATTATGATGGTTATAGATCCCTTAAGATGATGTATAAGACCGATCCGTTCTTCAATTTCGTAGAGGATTCGTATATTCCCTTCTCCTCACAGGAGTTTGTAACGTCCAAAGCGGCATACGCTATGTACGTTGAATATTGTAAAGATAACGGTACTGAAGCATACAGATTGCCGGAGTATAAATTCAGGGAAGAGCTTAAAAACTATTTCGATGAGTTCTACGAAACAAAAAGGTTTGATGGCAAACAATATCGCAAGGTGTTTGTCGGGTTTAAAACTCAGAAGTTTGAAGAGCGTGACCTTCCACCTCCCGAAGAGGAACATCAGACGTGGCTTGTGCTCGATCAGACTGAAAGTTTGTTCGACAAACTCATTGAGAATTGTCCGGCACAGTATGCTACAGAGAAGAACGAAGTTCCTTATAAATCTTGGGATAAGGTTACAACAAAGCTGAAAGACCTTGACACAAAAAGGGTACATTATGCAAACATACCGGAGTCCATGAACATTATTACGGTTGACTTTGATCTAAAGGATGAAAACGGTAACAAGAGTGCTGAGTTGAACCGGGCCGCAGCTGCCGAGTGGCCTCCTACTTATGCGGAGTATTCTAAAGGAGGAGCAGGGATCCATCTCGAGTACATTTACACTGGTGATCAGAGTAAGCTTAATCCAGTGTATAAGCCCGGTATTGAAATCAAGGTTTGTACTGGAGGAAACAGCCTTCGAAGAAAGCTCTCGTTCTGCAACAATATTCCCGTGGCTACCATCTCCAGTGGATTGCCACTGAAGGAGGAGAAAATGGTAGACTTTAATGGGATCGAAGACGAGAAAATGTTAATCAACATGATCAATAAGAATCTTCGAAAGCAAATCGTATCCAGTACAAAGCAGAGCATAGACCTGATCTATAAGGATCTTGAGGAGTTCTATAAATCAGGAAAGCATTATGATGTAACATCTTACAGGCAACGTATCTGGGCATTTGCGAACAATTCAAGCAACAACTCTGATTATTGTGTGAAACTTGTAAATAAAATGAAGTTTCACAGCGATGATGTTATTGAAGACAATATGGATGAAGAACCACTGGTTGAAAAACCGAAGGATGAATCTCCGATTGTCTTTTTTGATGTTGAAGTTTTCCCTAACCTGTTTCTTATTAACTGGAAGGTTGAAAACGAAAACAAGGTATTCAGAATGATTAACCCTAGCCCGTCCGATGTTGAACAGCTTATGAAGATGAAGCTTGTAGGATTCAACTGCAGGCGGTATGACAACCATGTCGTCTATGCAAGATATTTAGGCAGGTCGATTCCGGAATTGTATGAGCTTAGCCAGAGGATTATTGGCGGAAGCCCTGATGCATTCTTTGGTTCTGCATATGATCTTAGTTACACGGATGTTTATGATTTCTGTGCTAAGAAGCAGAGTCTCAAGAAATGGGAAATTGAACTCGGTATTCATCATCAGGAGCTTGGCTTGCCGTGGGATCAGCCCGTTCCAGAAGAACTTTGGCAGAAAGTGGCAGAGTATTGTGACAACGACGTGATCGCTACAGAAGCAGTATTTCATGAAAGACAAGATGACTGGCATGCTCGTATTGCTTTAGCAAGGGTTGCCGGCCTTAATGTCAATGCCACGACCAACCAGCTTACAACAAAGATTATATTTGGCAAAGATCGGGAGCCTCAGGGTAAGTTCAACTACAGGTTCATGGGTATTGATCCGAGCGAAGCAGATGATTTTGAGACGGTGTTTGATGATGAGTACAGTTTATTCAATGAAAACGGACAACCAGTTTTTAAAGGGTACGAGTTTGCGTCCGGCAAGAGTACGTATCGCGGTGAAGAAGTTGGTGAGGGCGGTTATGTATATGCCGAACCGGGAATTCACTGGAACGTTAGTTTGTTGGATATCGCTTCCATGCATCCGTCATCAATTGTCGCCGAGAAGTTATTTGGAGAAGAGTATACATCACGGTTTAAGGAAATTCTCGATGCAAGAATTCTGGTTAAGCACAAGGATTGGGCGAAGGCGAAGCAGGCTCTTGGCGGTCAGCTCGCAGCAGTTCTTGAAGGTATCGAGAACAAAAGCGAGGAAGAGCAGAGCAAAGAAGCAGAGAACTTATCACTTGCTTTAAAGATCGCTATTAACAGCGTGTATGGGCTGACAAGCGCTAAGTTCAAGAACCCGTTCCGTGATAAGCGTAATATCGACAACATCGTTGCAAAGCGCGGAGCTCTGTTCATGGTTAATCTCAAACATATGGTCCAGGAGCGCGGATTCACTGTAGCCCATGTCAAGACCGACAGCATTAAGATCCCGAACGCAACGCCAGAGATTATTCAGTTCGTCATGGACTATGGTAAAAAGTATGGCTATACGTTTGAGCTTGAGTCCGTGTACGATCGTATGTGCCTCGTGAACGATGCCGTGTATGTTGCTCACGGAAAGAGCGGAAAACATGCTGGAGAGTGGATCACTACAGGCGCACAATTCCAGGATCCGTTTGTAAAGAAAACTCTTTTTACTAAAGAACCTATTGAATTCCAGGATCTATGCCGCACAAAAACCGTAAGTACCAACATGTATCTCGATATGAATGAGAGTCTTCCCGAAGGCGAGCACAACTACGTGTTCGTTGGTCGTGCAGGAAGCTTCTGCCCTATGAAACCGGGAATGGGCGGAGGTATTCTGCTCAGACAGAAAGACGACAACAAGTATGATGCTGTCGCCGGAACTAAGGGCGCTCGTTGGCTTGAGGCCGAGGTCGTGAAGAACATGGGTCTTCAGGATGGTATAGATACGGATTATTACACCCAATTTGTCGATGAAGCCGTACATGATATTTCACAGTATGGCGACTTCGAGATATTCAGAACAATTAACGATTAATGAAAGGAAGTAAAAACTATGTCAGCAGTTAATCATATGTCCGGAAACGAAATTGTAATCTATAACGCTCAGATCGGCCGTGGCACCTATCGCAACTTTGAGGGACGCAGCGGAGAGTACAATTCTCTTGGAGCAAGAAACTTTGTGTTGTTCCTTGATGACGATTTTGCTCGTGATATTGAGGCAAAAGGCGCTCCTGTTGTGTGGAAGCCAAACAAGTATGACGAAGGCAAATTGCGTGCACAGATGAAGGTGCATGTTAAGTATAGGGACAAGTATGGTAATCCGCTTACGCCTCCCAAGATTGTGCTTTGCTCCAAGAAGAATCGCACCCAGCTTGAAGAAGAAGACATCAAGATGCTTGACCACGCTGATATTTCTAAGTGGGATCTGATTCTCAGCATGTATAAGAACAAGGGCAACACCGGTCCTGAAAACTCGGTGTCCCTTAGTACCCTGTATGCAACACTCAATGAGAACGAGCTTGATGCTATGTATGCAGAGGAAGAAAATGGCGAAGTCCCGTGGTAAGCTATTCGACTATCAGCAGGATGCAGTGAATCGAATGCACAATGGCTGCATCCTTGTTGGTGGTGTCGGAAGTGGAAAATCGAGAACGGCCCTCGCGTATTACATTAAAGATTGCGGGGGCTGGCTCGATGCCACAACTATTACTAATCCGCATCAGCTTTATATAATAACAACTGCTCGTAAGCGTGACACCATGGAGTGGAAAGAAGAATGCACTCCATTCAATATTGGTGATGCGATCGTTGACAGTTGGAACAACATACACAAGTACATAGATGTCAAAAGCTCGTTTTTCATCTTTGACGAACAGAGAGTTGTTGGTACAGGAACATGGGCAAAGTCGTTTATTAAAATAGCAAAGCGTAATCACTGGATTTTGCTGTCAGCAACTCCTGGTGATACTTGGCTAGATTACATGCCGGTTTTTATCGCTAATGGTTTCTACAAGAATCCGACCGACTTTAAAAGTCAGCATGTTGTTTATTCAAGATTCAGCAAGTTTCCGAGAGTAGACAGGTATATTGATTCAGCAAAGCTGGTAGCATTGCGCGACAGCATCATTGTAAATATGGATTATCGGCATGAGATTCTGAGATCTAATGTGAACATGCCTACCGTTTATGATAGAACTATGTATTTGGCAGCCAACAGGGATCGTTGGAATCCATACGAGAATAAGCCGATGCTCAATGCTTCGGAGTTATGCTATGTTCTTAGGAGAATTGTCAATTCAGATCCTAGTCGGCTTCGGGTTCTTACCTCTTTGGCTGTTGATCATAACAAGCTTATCGTGTTTTACAACTTCGACTACGAGCTTGATATTCTGCGGCAATGGGCTGAAAGCATGAACCTGGCTTATGGCGAGTACAATGGCCATAAGCATGATCCTCTGCCGACTAACAGTTCGTCCTGGGCTTATCTGGTTCAGTATACAGCCGGGGCTGAAGGATGGAATTGTATTGAAACAGACACGATTGTTTTCTATAGCCTAAATTATTCTTACAAAATCATGACCCAAGCCGCCGGTCGTATTGATCGACTGAATACGGCATACCAGCATTTATATTACTACCGGCTTGTGTCCTCTGCTCCAATTGACCTTGCGATCAAGAGAGCATTGTCGAATAAGCGAAACTTTAACGAAT
>JAEIGA010005317.1_pt1 | contig 19723 bp, 24 predicted proteins | sample 9270691 | NCBI WGS metagenome assembly JAEIGA01 (sample SAMN17057246, study PRJNA624740) | gut metagenome | biome: biome; isolation source: fecal sample | host: Bos grunniens | place: China: Xizang | collected 2019 | reverse complement strand
TCTGATTTCCAGCTTTTTAGTGAACCTCTGATGCAAAAGGTTCACTAGAAGTCTGGACATGTTTTCCAACACAAGAAAGGATCTGGCATCCTATACAAGGCACCGCAGCTTGCGAATACGCAGGCAAGCTGCTCAAAGCAAGCTGCGCAGTTCAGCCCAAGGGCTGCTCCGCCTGCTTTGTGCCCTAACTTCCAAGATTAATAGCCTTTTCTTGGAAGTTAAATATAAATCAACCGGGATTTTCTGTTGAGCCAAAGGAATTGCTTGTTTCTTTTGCGTCGCGACCTAGTTTCTTGTATTTTGATCCGTTTTAGTCCCGCGACGCAGAGAATGACGGCATTTTTGTGCGTCGCAAAAGTCAAAATCTGGATATTTGCTTTTATGTACAGGCAAGCCAGTAATAAGAAATCCCCTCAGAGCGATGGCTTTGAGGGGATCGGTATTTACTCAGTATTTATTTCTGATTATTTGTGGAGATGGTAGGCATCACGTGGGGCACCATCCTGCAGGTAGATTATTCCGCACATCTGGAAACCGTATTTGCTGAGAATGTGCTTCATTATGCAGTTGTCGCTGTGCGTATCTATCCTGATGACTCTGTATCCCTGTGCTGATATGTGTTCAAATGCCCAATCAAACATTCTTCTTGCAATGTTACGGCCAGGAAGTCCTGTAGCTATTCTATGGATCACATAATATTTATCTTCATCCGGCCATGCTCCTTCTATATATGAATATGTGGGATCAGGACCTGGAATGAGTGCCATAGTACCTAATATCTGCTCACTGTCGCAAAGAACATAGCAATTACCGTCTTCGATATCTTTTCTGACTACATCTACTGTCGGATAAGCTCCATTCCACTGCTGAAGATTTCCGCTGGAACGCATTATTCCTTTTGCTCCTTCGAAAATCTCCATCAATGTCTCAATATCAGAGCAGTTTGCCTGTCTTATCTCCATATCTTACAATAAATAATAGGACTTATATAAGATCAAGCAAGTGAGCAAAATCATCGATGATATAATCCGCTTTTGAAAGACTCTCTCTGCTGCCGTTACCGTAAGTTACACCACAGCAGCGTGTACCGGCATTCTGACCCATCTCTATGTCGAATATCGTATCACCGACAACAATAGCCTCATCAGCCTTGAAACCGAAATGCTCTAGAGTCATGTTGACCGCTTCCGGGTGTGGCTTACCCTGCTTTACATCGTCCGCTCCAAGGACATAAGTAATGATAGACGACAGACCGAGGTTCTCTACATATTGAACTAAAGTAGATCTGCTACGGCTGCTTGCAATGGTAAGCTTGATGCCTCGCTCATTCAAAGCCTTCAATGTCTCAATGACATTAGGATATAACTCCACAGCGCCATCTGTATTGAATTCTTTGAACAGTTTGCGATAGGTTGAAGCATATAATTCACCTTCCAGATCGCATTCAGGGAAAAGTACAGGTGGAATTTCTATAAGCCTGAGTCCGATCATTGCAGCGCATTCTTCATCAGTACGTGCTGGCAGACCAAGCTCACTGATTGTAGCCTGCATTGTTCTGATAATGACAGCAGTAGTGTCGCCTAAAGTGCCGTCAAAATCCAGAATGGCAATCTTGACAACAGAATTTTCTTTCATATCCAGGATGCTTATTCTACAGACAGATATTCTTCAACAAAGTCAATAAGACTCTGAAGCTCCTCATTGTTCACTGCGCTTACGAGTACTGTAAGAAGGTGATTCTTGCCTTTTGACGGAATGTCGATACAGAAGAAGAAACAAGGAAGACCATCCTCTGTATAGACATTGAAACCATGAGCTTCCTTTTTCTGGAACTCAAAGCATACGATAGGCTCATCATTCACTTCGAGATCATCTTCTCCTACTACTTCCTCATAAGTGGCACAAGCCTCCTGATATGCATCAGAACCCTCTGGAATGATACCCCAGCTTATATCTATAGTTCTTACATCCTTGCCTTTTGCGCTGACGCTCAGGCTGTAGGATTTCGTTCCATCTTCCTCCTGATATTCTTCAGTTTCGTAGTCCCAGACTTCAGGAATCTGCATAGTGATCCCTTCGAAGTGAATCTGTTTTAAAGCTATGTTACTCATGTTTTTATTTTCTTGAAATACTATCTCACAAATTTATAAAACATATGTGAAAAAATCCCTAATTTTGGACTATCATAACAGAATAATAATGGAAACTCCAGTACTTAACGCACATAATAAAGCAGAGTATGAGCCGGCACATACATCAGAACACTTGCTTAATGCCACTATGGTCAAGATGTTCGGCTGTCCACGCTCAAGAAATGCCCATATCGAGAAGAAGAAGTCCAAATGTGACTATATTCTTGATGCAGAGCCAACTGCTGAACAGGTAGCAGAGATTGAGGCTAAGGTCAATGACGTGATTTCACAGCATCTTGATGTGACTATAGATTTTGTCAGCAGAGAAGAAGCTGCTGCATTGGTCGATCTGAGCAAACTTCCTGAGGATGCCTCAGATACTCTAAGAATCGTAAGGATAGGGGATTACGATGCATGTGCATGCATCGGTGCACATGTACAGAACACCAGTGAGAGAGGCACATTCAAGATAATAAGCCATTCCTACGAGAACGGTGTATGGCGTTTGAGGTGGAAGGTTCTGAAGTAATTCTCCTATCTGATTGAAACTACTGTGACTGCTGGGTCGCCTACTGAATAGCTGCATCTGAGGGCAAGGACTTCATCCAGTTCCTTTCGGATAGCAGCTTTTAATATGCCGTCACCTATACCATGGATGAAACATATCTTCATCCCTTTATGTGACAGATTCTTGCGTATGGCAGCTCTGAATGTGTCAAGCTGGAACTGCAGCTGCTGGCCTTTGGGAATGTTGCGACCTCCCGGGATTGCCTCTATATGCAGGTCTACAGACAGCATGCCTGAAACTGCCTGCTTGCTTTGTCCGGGCGTAGCAGCCGGTTTCTTTGCTTTTATCTTACTCTGCTTAAGTGCTGATATCTCATTGTCATCTGTAACAGCAAATTCTCCATAGGCAAGCTGTAGAGTCATACCATCTTCGAGCTCTATACCGACAGTCTTACCTAATGATACAATATGACCCCTGAGATCCGAGTCCATCAGAACAACCTTCTGACCTAGCTTCAGAATGCCTTCAGACCTATTTGCTGACTGCTCTGCTTTCTTGCTGACAACTTTGTCCTCAGCTGCTTGCTGCACAGAAGAAGGCTGCTCTGAAAAGCTTATCATGCCTTTCAGAGAATTAAAATCCCTTATGATGTTCTTCTTGGCCACCAATAAATAATGTCGGCTGCAAAAGTAAACAATTTCAGCTATCTTTTGTTATATTTGCATTTAAACAATAAAATAATCCATTATGGCTTTACATATCATTGACCACCCATTGGTACAGCATAAGCTTAGCATTATGCGTAATAAAGAAACTTCTACAAACAAATTCAGAGATCTGCTCAAGGAAATCGCCATGTTCATGGGATATGAAGTCACCCGTGACTTTCCTTTGACATATGAGAAGATTGAAACTCCTCTGATGAAGATGAATGCTCCTATGATCTCAGGAAAGAAAGTGGTAATCGCTCCTATTCTCAGAGCAGGTCTTGGAATGGTTGATGGCCTTCTTTCACTTATGCCATCAGCACGAGTAGGACATATCGGAATGTATCGCGATGAAGAGACATGTCAGCCTGTCTTCTATTATTATAAGATGCCTGCAAACAAGGAGCGTCTTGTCATTGTTACAGATCCTATGCTTGCAACTGGTGGCAGCGCATGTGATGCTATCACCCGCCTTAAGAATGATGGTTACAAGTCAATCAGATTGATGTGCCTTGTTGCATCTCCACAGGGAGTTAAGGCAGTACAGGAGATGCATCCGGATGTGGATATCTACCTTGCTGCACTCGATGAAGGCTTGAATGAGAAGAACTACATCCTCCCAGGTCTTGGTGATGCAGGTGACAGAATCTTCGGTACAAGATAATACTGATTGCTACTTAATTTTCAGACTTTTTCGGTTCCATATGGATGCCGACATGCGTGTCCGGACCGAATTTTTCCTTGAGTCGTCCTTCAATTGCAGTGGCAGTCTGATGAGCATTTTCCAAAGGGGTCCATCCATCCATTCGGATATGGACCTCTATTGCTATATTATTGCCGATGCGACGGGTACGCAGGTGGTGTGGGGAGCTGACTTCCGGAAATGATATGATAATTTCGAGAATTTCCTTCTCAGTTTCAGCCGGCAGTGAGTGCTCAAGAAGTTCGTCTATGCATGGCTTTATCAGCTCTATGGCAACCTTGATGATGAAGCCGCTGACAACAATGGCTGCAATAGGGTCAAGAACCCTCCATCTTTCTCCGAGACATATTGCACCTCCGATACCGACAAATGTACCTATTGATGAGAATGCATCACTTCGATGATGCCATGCATTGGCAATGACAGCCTGCGAGTTCAGGCTCTTTCCCATGTGAATCGTATACCTGTAAAGGATTTCTTTTGATATGATGGATACGGCTGCCGCTATAAGTGCAATCATGCTTGGAGCTGGCAGAATCTTTCCTTTCATTGCCTCAGCAACGCTGCTTGCTCCATTGACCAGTATGCCTATTCCCACTGTAAAGAGAATCAGGCCGATTATAGCAGTGGCCAAGGTTTCATATTTGCCATGTCCGTATCTGTGATCATCATCTTGAGGCTTTCCAGAGATTCGTACAAAGACAATTACTATGATGTCAGTCACAAAGTCAGACAGTGAATGTACCGCATCTGCAATCAGAGCGGAACTATGTCCGAATACACCAGCAGCAAACTTGAAAATAAGCAGCATAAAGTTGACAATGCTGCCTATCCAAGTTACTTTATAGATCGACTTCTCACGAGAGTGCATATCTGTCTTTTTTTTACATGATAACTCCGCCATCAACCGGAATCACTGCTCCTGTAATATAGGAAGCCATATCGCTTGCGAGGAAGAGGAATGCATTGGCTATATCTTCAGGTTCTCCCATTCTTCCAAGAGGAATCCTCTGAAGAAGCGGTGCGACAGTCTGTTCAGGAAGAGCAGCTACCATATCTGTTCTGGTAACACCAGGAGCAACCGCATTGGCTCTGATATTGAACTTGCCGAGTTCTCTTGAAAGAGCACGTGTAAATCCGTTTACTCCGGCCTTTGAAGTAGGGTATAGACTACCAAGTCCCTGTCCATAGAAGCTGACAACCGAACTGGTATTGATGATTGCACCTCCACCGTTTTCCTTCATATGTTTGGCTGCTGCCTGTGAACATACGAATACCGCCTTAATGTTCAGGTTTATGATGCTGTCAATGTCGTCCTCGTTATAATTCTCCAAAGGAATGTTCTGAGATATACCGGCGTTGTTTGCAAGAATATCGATTTTACCGAATCTCTGCACTATCGCTTCCATAGCTGTTTCTACCTCAGCTCTATCTGTAAGCTTCGGTGCCATGGCAACAAGTTCTGCTTCCGGGTACTCAGCTTTCAGCTTCGTCAGTGCAGCATCAGCAGTTTCCTGCCTTGATCCCCATACCGCCACCTTGGCTCCAGCTTCAATATATGCCTTTACGATTGCCATTCCGATACCTCGTGTACCTCCTGTTACAATAGCAACCTTATTATTTAATGTCATATTCATAATTTTATCTTCTTTCCAATGCAAATATACAAATTCTCAGCCATCATTATGATGTCCAAAAGACGATTTTTTGTATCTAAAATAGAATTTTTAAAAATATTCTCAATTTATTTTCCTTGCATGCTTGTAAATTCGGAATCTATGACTATCTTTGCATTAAATTAGAAAAGTTAAAAATAAGAACATATAAAAATAATGGATATGGCTACAAGATTTTATAAATGCCCTCATTGCGGCAACGTTATTCAGAAAGTTGTGGATTCAAGTGTACCTGTAGTTTGTTGCGGACAGAAGATGGAGGAGCTTATTCCTGGAACTGTTGAAGCAAGTGTAGAAAAGCATCTGCCTGTGGTGACAAAGCTTGATGACAAGACAATCAAGGTTGAAGTGGGTAGCGTGGCGCATCCTATGTTGGAGGAGCATCATATTTCATTCATATATGTGGAAACTGAGAACGGCGGAATCAGAGTAGATCTTAAGGATAAGCCTGAAGCAGTGATCGCTCTTGGAGATGAGAAAGCAACAGCAGTATATGAGTATTGCAATCTCCATGGTCTTTGGAAGACTGAACTTTAGTATTAACAAGATTTAAATTGAAACATGAATATGGAAAAGGAACTTGTATTGAAGGTTATGAAGGAAGCTGGAAAGCCAGTAGCAGCAGGAGAGGTGACAACATTGTCAGGACTTGACAGGAAGGTGGTTGACAAGGTATTCGCTGAGCTTAAGAAGGAAGGTGCGATCGTTTCACCGGTAAGATGCAAATGGACTCCGGCAGAATAATTAATAGTTATTGGGTCTATAAGGGTGTGAGCGTAGCCTTATAGTTAATGTCAGAAAAGCCAGGTAGGGAAGTACTCCCTTACCTGGCTTTATTGTATGGTCCTATATTTACGAAAAATTCATCTTTTGAGATATTTGTGATAAATATTTATTGAAATGCGTTTAATTGCTTTATGATTGTTATTTATTAGTGTGGATTGTTTAGATATTGTAAATTATGCTGGCTCCTATTATGGCGATTTGTAATATCGCATTTCAGACCGTTTATCAGGCTAAATCCACCGTTCGTCGTAAAGCTGTATTTGAAATATTGCAGGTATGAAAAAATGATATACCTTTGCGCCGTGTTAAACAAGAATACATCAAAAATTCTCAAACACAGTTATTAGTTTTAGTGTTATAATTATGTGGTTAGTATGAGGTTCCCCATGTGAGTGGCGGATCTCATTTTTTTTATGGACTATCCTTAAGTCCATTCTTCATGCATTTCAAATCTTACATGCTGTCCCATCTGTCCTATCTATATCGGAAAAAATCACTATATTTGTTGATCCACAGATGACATTATAAACTAAACAGCCAAGTATGAAAAAAATCCTATTGGTAGCTGCTCTGCTTTTGATGGTAGGTGCAGCGTATGGAGAAAATCTTCTTGCTCCAAAAGATAACACAGCATCGAATAAGACAGGGACATATGCAAGGTCAGTTCAGCGTGTAGCTGTGCCTGCTTCGATAGATAAATGGATAACAACTACCTTTGCTAAAGGTAAGATTCCTCCTTTCTCATTCCTTTATAACGGTAAAAATTCGGCTGACTTTATCCGCAAGTGGCATCATTCCATTACTAAAGTTGAAAGTAATCAGGATGGTGTTGTAAGATATGATGTAATCTATCGTGACCCGGCAGGTGCCTTGCAGATCAAATGTGAGGTCAGCGGTTTCGTAAACTTTGGTGCAGTTGAATGGGTCTTGTATGTTACGAATAAGTCAGACAAGAACAGTGGCCAGATAACTCAGTTAAAGTGTGTAGACCTTACACTGCAGGCAGCGGAGGAAGGTGAATTCAAACTCCTGCATGCTAACGGCAATAATGCTCTACGTGAAGACTTTATGTCAAAGATCGACACTCTTGCAGCAGGATCTGAAGTTATGTTGAGCCCTATAAACGGACGTTCTTCTGATACAGCTACATTCCCGTTCTTCAATATCATTTTACCTGACAATAAAGGTTTGGTTGTGGCAATCGGTTGGACAGGAACATGGTATGCTTCACTGATGCAGGAAAGTAACAAGAAGCTGAATCTTGCAACCGGAATGAAGTCCCTTGATCTTCATCTGTACCCGGATGAAACTATCCGTACACCTCGCGTAGCAATGCTTTTCTGGCAGGGTGAGGATTATATGGCAGGTCAGAATGCATTCCGTAAGCTTATGTTGGCTCATTATACCCGTAAGATTGATGATGAGTATGGTCATTCTCCAATGTGCGGAGGTTTTGACTGGGGCGATCCTTTACCTTGTAATGAGTACACTGCCCTTACTGAGGAGTATGCCATTGCAATGATCAAGCGTCATAAACAATTCGGAATCATACCTGAGGTCTTCTGGCTTGATGCAGGTTGGTACGATGGCTGCGGTGCACCGAACTTTGAGGGTAAGAACTGGTTTAATACTGTAGGAAACTGGAAGGTTGACGAGGAGAGATTTCCTCGTGGATTGAAGCCAGTAGCAGATGCGGCACATGCCATCGGATCTAAACTCATGGTCTGGTTTGAACCTGAGCGCGTGTATCCGGGAACCCTCTTCGCTGAGCTGCATCCGGAGTGGATCATATCTGTGCCTGGACGAAAGAATATGCTTTTTAATCTCGCAGACAAGCAGGCTTTGGATTGGTTGTGCAAGTATATCGGTGATTTTATTGAAGAGAATGCAATTGACTACTATCGTCAGGATTTTAATATGCCGATAAGTCCTTTCTGGGAGTATACTGATGAGGAAGGTCGTATAGGAATCAGTGAAATCCGTTACATTGAAGGATTGTATGCATACTGGGATTATCTGCTGACAAGATTCCCTGATATGGTCTTTGACAATTGCGCTGCAGGTGGCAGACGAATTGATCTGGAAACAATGCGTCGTAGTATCCCTCTTTGGAGAACTGACTATAACTATGGTGAAGTTAACGGTTACCAGTGTCATACTTATGGTTTAAGTATGTTCCTGCCGCTCCATGGTACAGGAATATATAAGTGTGATTACTACTCTTTCCTCTCCGGTATGAGCAGTGCTGCAGGAATGAACTGGGCGATAACAGTAAAAGGTGAAAGGATTCAGGATATGCAGCGAACTGCACGAGACTTTAAGGAGCTTCGCCCATATTATATGGAGGATTTCTATCCTTTGTCAGGTATATGCGATACTACAAGTGATAAGATATGGCTGGCATATCAGTTTAACAAAGAGGAGGATAATTCAGGTATTGTGGTGGCTTTCCGCCGCCCTGAGTGTGAAGATCCGACATATGAAGTCAGACTTCGTGGCCTTGTTCCAGAAACTGTCTATCAGGTGAATAATGTCATTGAAGGTACTACTTGTGAAATGAGAGGAAGCGAACTGATGGCGAAATTGACACTTTCTGCTGCTGAACCACGCAGCGCAGTGTTCTTGAAATATAAAGCTGTTGAATAATTATTCATATCATTAGGCTGTAACTAAAAAGCGAGACAAATCCCACGATCTGTCTCGCTTTCATTATATTTGATCATCACCGAAGTTGATCTATCTCAGAACTTCATGGCGATGTCATAACCCTCCTGATAAAGTTCTCTCAGTTTCTCTGTATCCTTTTCCATACGGCCCACCTGGACAGGTTTTATCGGTCTTATGACAGTTATCTTTCCCTGCTTTTCCAGATCCTCAATAAAGTCCATCGTACGGTTATATACCTCATTGCGTTCAGCAAGAGCCTTCTGTAATTCCGGGAACTTACGATAGAACACCTTGGCAATCCTCATCTTGCTGTTCTTCTTCCTATATCCCTTGTTACGGGTAAGAATCACCACCAGCTTTTCATATCCCTGTTCCATGGCATATCTCACTGGAATAGAGTCTACAATTCCTCCATCAAGCATTGGTACGCCATCCACATAGGTGATCTTTGATACGAAAGGGAGGCTGCTTGATGCTCTGACTATGCTCATGACTCTCTCTGCAGATGATTTCTCCTCGAAATATTCAGCCTTACCAGTAAGACAGTTGGTGGTAACCATTACATATCTGTTCGGGTTAGAGAAATATGCATCGTATTTATATGGAATGATCTTTTCAGGGAAATCCTCAAAAAGAAGCTTGAAGTCCATGATGCAGCCTTGTGTCAGCAGGTATTTCAGACCAACATAGTGATACTTATCCATGAGGTCTATATTGCTTGATTTAGCTCTTCCTCTCTGGCCGGACATATATGACAGACCATTGCAGGCACCTGCACTGACACCAACTGTGAACGGGAAAGTTATGCCTCGATCCATAAAGCAGTCGAGTACTCCACAGGTGAAGACACCGCGAAGTCCTCCACCCTCAAGCACGAGAGCTGTATTATTGGTATTAAGTGTACTCATCTGATTTTCTTTGATGCGTTCAGAATGCAAAGGTAAAATAAAAAGGCGTTCCCACTAAATATGAGAACGCCTATCGATATATAAGCTAAGGATTATTCGATTACCGCAGCGAATCCACCGTTGCGTGCCATCTTGATCTGGAGCTTTGTGCCATTGTTCACAGTGTTCTTCTCCACACGATAGTCCATTGCCATACGGTTGGCATTTACACCATCAACAAATGCTGTCATCTGCATGTCCTTGCCCTCTGGGAGGATATTGAGGCTTACCTCGATGTCGCGCTTGTTATCGTTGGTTATACCGGCTACGAACCACTTGTCACCTCTGCGCTTGGCCATTACAATATACTGTCCAGCCTCAGCTGCAAGTACTCGTGTCTCATCCCAATTGACTGGAACACTTGTTATGTAGTCGCGGCAGTCAGGCCACTCGTCATAACGGCATGGATTGTCCATAAGCATCTGGAGGTGGCTTTCGAAGAGAACGAAGGCAGCCATATTATATACCTTTGTTCCTACACCTGCGCAGAATGGACGGTTACCATGATGAACCTCCGGCTGGTAGCAGATCATAGGGCCTGGAGTATAGTCCATAGGACCTACCGCACCGCGTATGAATGGGAACCAGATGCTGTTGTCCGGAATACAGTTACCATTGAACTCCATACCGCGTACACCCTCGAATGTCAATACGTTAGGATAACGGTATTCAAGTCCGCTTGGATGGAAGGCACCGTGGAAATCGATCATGATATGATGCTCGGCAGCCTCTTTTGCAACGCGGTCATAATAGTCGATCATCCACTGATCCTGACGGTCCATGAAGTCGATCTTCACACCTACGATACCCCAGTTCTCGAATGTTTCGAAAAGGTCCATGTGATGCTCCACTGTAAGCCAAGGCAACCATACGAAGATACCAACGTTCTTAGACTTGGCATAACGGATAAGCTCAGGAAGATTCACTTCTGGATTTGTGTGATATGGATCTCTTGTATCGAGTGCCCAACCCTCATCCATGAGGATGTATGGAATACCGTTGCGTGAAGCAAAGTCTACAAAGTATTTGTAAGTGTCGAGGTTGATGCCAGACTCGAAAGTCACGTCCGGTCCGTAAGGAATACCGTTGAGCCAGTCCCAGCATGTCTGACCAGGCTTGATCCAGCTTGTATCATCGATCTGGCACTTCTGAGCAAGGCGCATAGGCATGGTGTTCTCTGCAAGACGGCCGTCTTCCTGAGTGATGAGCATATATCTCCATGGGAATGTACGTGTACCGTTTGTCTTGGCAATGTAGTCAGCCTCCTTGAGGATACGCTGCTTACGGTCTCCATCGTCCTCATATTCGAGTGGATTCTTAGGCTGGATAGCTGTAAGGCTGTTGTCTGAATTTCCCTTGAGGAAAAGACCTGGATAATTGCAGAGGTCGAACTCGCTCAAGAGGATCTTCTGATTCTTGCCCATGATAAGAACAGGAAGCTCTGTCATCTTGTCTTCTTTCTTCCACTCCTTGCTGTTTACGAAAGTATAGCTCTCCTCGCATCCTGTCTTGAAGGCACCTGGCTGCTGAAGTACCAGCTTGCAGTCATCTGCCAGCTGGAATACTGTATTCTCCTGCATGACCTCAATCTCTCCCGGGAGGGCTGTTGTCATACGGAAAGCGACTCCATTGTCATAGATACGGAACTCCACTGCATAGCCACCCTTCATCTCCAGAGTAAGGAGGGTGTAGTTGTTCTCCACCTGGCTGTATTTGAGCGGGAATATTGGGGTTACAGTCTCTTCAATGCTGCGCACACTCTTCTTCTTGAGAACAGGATTCACACCTAAGGCTTTGTCGCGCAGCTGCATGCCGATCACGCTCTGCCTGAGCAATGTCTCATTGTGGCTTTCAACGTCATAATAGATTTTATCAGAGAGCGTTACACTCACTTTTGTCTGGCCGTCAGGACTCTGTGCAGTCACCACTTTCTGTGCGAATGCAGAAAGACTGAGTACAGACATTAAAATAATTAGAAAGGTTCTTTTCATCTGATTAGTGTTTGTTATGTTGTTATAGTTATTGCTGCCTGCTTATGAAATCTGTGATGAGTTTGAAAGTAGGCTCATAGTTGCTGAAAATAGAATTTTCCCATGTGTCAAATACTGTATGGTAATATTTGAAGGCATCTCCATTCTCGTTCATGAAGAAGATGCATGGAACATTTCTCTGAGCAAAAGGGAAGTGGTCGCTGTTTCCGTCAAGTTCATGTCTGTCCAGAGCCTTGAAATATCCTTTTTCTGCATTTATCTGCTCAAACAAAGCGAATTCTGTCATTCCTTCATTACTTACCTCGCAATACTGCTCAGGATTGTTGTCGGCAATCATATCGAGGTTGAACAGGTACTTTATCTCTCCAAGAGGTGCAGATGGATGCTCTGCATACCATTCCGAACCTCTCAGGTTGGCATCTTCACCGGAAAAGGCAATGAAATACATGTCGTATTCAGGTCGGTTCTCTGCATAATGAGCAGCCAATGTGATTATGGCTGCAGTACCGGATGCATTGTCGTGCGCACCAGGATAGAATGTCTTCTTGCCAAGCTTGCCGAGATGATCATAGTGAGCTGTGAAGACATAGCAGCTGTCATGTCTGCTTCCTTCTACTTTTGCAATTACATTGAAGCATTCATAATCCTCGAGAAACTCATTCTCCATATCAACCTTGATGGTCTTTGCATCCTTAGGGAAATCAGGGCGTACCCAAATTATAGGCTTCTCCCTTACAGTATCTCCATAAGCCTTATAGAATTTGAGCGGTGCTTCCCAAGTGTATACCATTCCCGAATTGCTGCAGTCCTTCTTGCTCTGCAATTTCTTGAAGTCTGCCGAGTGCTTGTAGGTGAACATGAAGTCACATACTACAAATGCTCCTTCATACTCCGGACTAGCGAGGTCTGCGAAAATCTTCTCAGGATTATAGTTGAGAGTATCGACATAGTACAGTTTGAATTCACCCTTAAGTGACGGGTTAAACTCCCTTACAGTAAAGTCTACTCCTGGAATCTGTTTCTTTTCGTCAACAGATACTTCCATTTTACCAGGGAAAGTGTTGATGTTCAGCTTGAAAGGCTGACATGTCACCTCGTCTGCACCAACTTTTGCAAATTCCTTGGCAATCCATTTTCCGGCCTTGTTCGCACCGTCTTCTGCATAGCCACGTCCCTGGTATTTAGCCGAACTGAGCTCCTTGACTATCTTTTTGTAATGTGCCATATCCTGGGCACCAAGCTGTACTGTTATGACAGCCAGAATCAATAGCAATAATTTTTTCATAAGTATTATTCAATCAACTTCCAAACTGATGCATGGAGTTACAAATATATGATTATTTCTATAATTGATAAGATGTCGCTTTATAAGCCCAACTTCTTCATTCGTACGATGATGGCACTCTGCTTTCTGCCGAAGTGAGCTGCGATATCAGTTATTGACACTCCTTCTGACCACATCTGTCTGAGTTCTTCGTCCGCTTCCTCCGTCCATGGATCGTATGCATTAGGATTCTCCTGCCGCGCGGCGTAGATGGAATATACCGGTTCCCCGATAAGCTTCTTGTATGCTTTCAGATATTTCTTCAGACGTTTGACATCCTTGTCACTCAGGTAGGGGAGACGACGTATATCCATATTGTCGCTAAGATCATTGATCTTAACAGCTACTGCAAGCGGATTCTTCTTTATGCGTTCGATGAAGTCATCGTAATTCTCGTTCTCAGAAAGCTTTGTGACGCAGCGGAGAGCATCCACGATTTCCTTAGAAAACCCCTCAGCTTCCAAGGCTTCAAAGGTCCATGAACTGTCCTCGACTACATCATGAAGAACACCGACAATCTTCTCCTCCTCAGTCTTGCCCATTTCCATGACACGAAGAGGATGCCCGATATACTCCTTGCCGGATTTGTCCAATTGCCCCTTATGGGCTTCTGTCGCTATTTCTATGGCTTTTTGTAGGGTACTCATTCTTGATTGATTGAATTTACCATATCCATGGGATCACTTTGTATTTTACCTTTGTCTTGTATTCCTTGTATCCCTCGAGACCTTCTTCCAGAACCTGTTCTTCATTACGGATCCTTTTTGCAATAGCAGGAATGTATCCAAGCATGATGAAAAGTTTTTCAGTAAATATCATTAGTGTCCACTAAATATTTATAAATAGTTCATTGAAATTACTGATAATTAGATAGTTACAGGTGGTCTGAGGGGCGAGCGGTTTTGATCTCTATATTTGCCAGCAAATCAGCTGGTTATGCATACAGGTACGAGTCAAGAGAAAAGTGAAATTTTTATAATTTCCATCGCAGAGAAAGATATACTCCTTCTGAAACAACGTTCTTCGGGCTATAATATATAGTTCCTATCACACCTGCAGATAATCGCTTATGCACCTTTACAAAAAATCTTGTTTGAGAATATAGGTCAATTGGAGTATTCATCTTGTGAGTTTTCCATATGTCAGTATAGTGCTCGATAATGAAATGCTTCCATTCCCATCCTCCAACTATAGAGAATTGACCTCCAAATCCTAAATTCTGTTTCCACATGGCAAGAGGTTCAAGTGCAAGGTATCCATGCTTGCTATAGATACAATATGCGGTGCCCAGATATGCTGTACTTTCATAGAATGAATCGGCTGCAAGTCCTCGATATTCGGCATGTATGAAGATCGGTTTCTCCCAGAATTTCTGTTCCCAAAAGAATTGTCCGTATGCTTCAGAACCACCATCTTTGAATCCGCCAATTTCGACGTATGCATATCCGACATGGTCTTTACCGACAGAGGTCGTCTCGGAAGATATTTTCCCGGAACCATCAAAAGGAGAATACATGAGCATCAGAGAAGATGAAATGTCACTCTTTTCCTGTGCTGCGAGCTTGAAGCACGGAATCAATAAAATGAGTGCAAGAATATATAGAATTGATCGTTTCATAAAATTAATCTTTAATGCTTGTTATGCTTTGAGAATATCACTAGGGGTGTGACTTCTCACAGATATACATTCTGCAGATGCCGAATGTAAGGGATCTATGTTCGACTTGTTCAAAGCCAGCAGACTTCAGCATTGCCATAAACTTGTCTGGCGCAGGAAAACGAAGTACTGATGTACGCAGGTATTCGTATGCACCTCTGTCGCCGATAACCTCGCTACCGGCCGCAACTTTCCTTGCGATTTCAATAGTGAAGTCACCTGTTCCGCATGCGACATCAAGTACCTTGACAGGTGAATTCTGATCTGCAATTTCTCGTACCGCCTTCCTTCTCCATCCTTTGTCGATATTGAGCGAAAGTATGTGGTTAAGCCTATCATAATCAGAAGCGATGTTGTTGAACAGCCTTCTTATACCTTCTTTCTTTCCCATATTTTCATTCAATTATTTAATCCATATGCCTTCTCAAGTGCACACCTTCCTGCTGCTGTCATCAGCCCACGCTCCTCAAGATCAATGCAGCGGTCCATATTGAGCTTGGTCCAATGACTGTTCTTGCGGCGAGGGGAGAGACGTTGTGCCAGCCGACCGTCTGTAAGTTTCTTGAGTGTACTGTCAATCCAGCCGAAGCAGAGAGCCTCTTCCACAACATCAATGTAGGGGAGAATTCCTGCAGGTGGAGTCTTGCTCCTGGACATGACTACCCAGCACTCCTTTTCCTTAGAGTGATTCTCTTGCAGCCAGGCTCTGAGTTGTGAGCGGTCGGAGAATTGGAGTAGGGTGGTTATTTCCATGGGAATTGATTATTATCTTCTTGATTCCTTGCAATGAGTCCCATCGTCATACGGAGATTAATTTCTGAGACAGGTATAAAGACAGGGGAGGCAGCTTGACAGATAATCTGGTCAACGCCGAGAAATCCTTCATAATGCCCTACAAGGACATCAGCAAGAATGGCTGTCAGATCCTCGCGGATCGCAATCAGCGTGTCCCTTGGGATATACTCAGCAATCATGTCTTCAATATCCTCGTTACTTGCAAGGATGTTTTTGCTGTATGCACCGTTTCTGGATTCGAACTGGGAATAACCGATGAAATCAATGCCTTCATGATGGCATTCAAAGAGCATGGCACACTCCTTTATTATCTCAAATCGCCGTTCAACAATCACAGAACCCTGTTTGTCAAGTGTTCTCCTGCACCATCCCTCGTCACTCTCAGAGAGCCTTTCTCTGACAAAGCGGATTCCTTTGCCGCTGCCGGACAGTGGTGACTTCAGCACAGCACTGCCATTGGCTGATATGAACGCCTCTATGTCACAGAGACTAGTGGCAACGATTCTGTAATCCGGCTCAATGACATGTGAATCCTTGCTGCTTAAGCGTGAGTGCACGTCCAAGGCAAACTCACGCCTTGAGTGAGTGCGTATGAACTGCAGTTCTTCTTCTGAAGGCAGGGTGACTGGATCAACTCCTTCATTGACGAGTCGTTTCTTCAGAGCGTGATTCCATCCCCAGGGGATGATCTGTCGGCGTTGCTTGTTGGGCCTTTTAAGATGTTCTGTCAGATCTATCTTCTCTTTCGCAAATCCCACGGCTGACCTTGGGGGTACGAAGTTCTCGTCCCCATTGGCAATGCACAGGTCGTGCTCCGGATTAAAGATATAGATCTGCTTTGACATCAAATATCAACTATTTACTGATGTGGTAGGTGTTAATTTGTTGGTAATTAATGAAATGGTCATCCTGATTCCAAAAAATCGCTAAAGTATCATATTATGCCCAAAACATTGTAGAACACACGATTATACAAATATAAAGACTTATCATATTATATCAAGTACCATGGGCAATTTTAGGCAGGTTCTTATGCAAGATGACAGGGATGTCACCGACAGAATTCCGTGAACGAAACAGCAGGAAGGATTGAGCATGGTGTGTATCTTGCAAAATAAAATTCATCAATTTGCTATCTATTTTGCAAAAATGTATTTTTGTGAAAACTTATCTTTTATGAAAGAAGAATGCCTTATCTGTAAAGCACCTCTGAACTATCTCAATGAGGATACGCAAATGGAGTGCAGCATCTGCCATAAGATGGAGATGAGCAAGACCAGATGTGTTAATGGTCATTATGTCTGCAATGAATGCCATAGTAAAGGAGTTGACACTATAGTTGGACTGTGCATGAGCGAGAAGTCAACTGATCCGATCGAAATTATTGGTAAGATGATGGATATGCCGTTCTGCCACATGCATGGTCCAGAGCATCATGTGATGGTAGGTTGCGCTCTCTTGACAGCATATTTCAATGCTGGTGGAGAACTGAATCTTCCTAAGGCATTGTCTGAAATGATTGCAAGAGGAAGCAAGGTTCCAGGTGGAGCCTGCGGATTCTGGGGAGCGTGCGGTGCTGCCATAAGTACAGGTATGTTCATTTCCATCATCACTGGCTCGACTCCTCTGATGAATGAGGCCTGGGGCCATTCGAATCTTATGACCTCTCGTTCACTGGCAAAGCTCGGTGAGATAGGCGGTCCGCGTTGTTGTAAACGTAACTCCTATATGTCTATCCTCACAGCAGTTGATTTTGCAGAAGAGATTACTGGGGTCAAGATGCAGAAGCCTCAGATAGTCTGCCGTCATATGACTTTCAATAGTCAGTGTATCGGTATCCGCTGTCCGTTTTACCCTGCAAATAAGTAAGCTATGAGATATCTTGTATTATGTACCGGCAACAGATGCCGTAGTCAGATGGCTCACGGAATCCTTCAGATTCTTCATCCTGATGCAGTAGTATGCTCTGCAGGAGTAAGGCCTGCTTTCGAGGTGCATCCTTTGGCTATCAAGGTTATGGCTGAGATTGGGATTGACATCAGCAGTCATTATCCCAAGAACGTCACTCAGTATCTTGATCAAAGCTGGGATTATGTCATCACGGTATGTGGCGGTGCCAGAGAAAGTTGCCCGACATTTGTCGGAGATGTAGGGAAGCGTCTGCATATCGGCTTTGACGACCCTGATGCATTCAGCGGACCGGAAGAGCAGCTTATGGAGGAATTCCGTAGAGTGCGTGATGAGATACGGAGTGAAATGTCTAAATTATAAGGGCATTGAAGATTTGTACAGCTGATGCTGTATAGCGATTTACGAAATTTGCATTTCGTTTTTCTCCCACGTCTGTCCACGAAAATATTCTATTGACCCATCGGATGTGAACCCTTCTTTACGACGACTTTGTCAAATGCTGCAAGCAGTCCTGGCAGAACGAAGATTATGAGCAGGATGGCTGAAAGAGCTCCTACAGATATGCTGTGGAGGATCAGGGATATTGTAGGGTCCGTCAACAGCATTGACATGATGTACGGACACAGAATCAGTATCAGTCCAGACGTCATGATAGAGTGGATGGTGTTCTTATATGACTTGCGGAGAGCCTGCCATATAGGAAGCTTCATTCTCTTCTTTCGATAGTAGTCTGTGAACAGGATAGCGTAATCGATGGTGGCTCCCATCAGGATGCTCTGCATGACCAGATATGCGAGATAGTTCATCGGTTGTCCTCCAAGCCCTCCCACGAATACGCACACATAGACAGCCGACATTACTATAAGAAGCAGGAATACCGGTACAATCAACGAGCGGAAAGTCAAGGCTACAGTTATGAAGATGACTATGATTGTGAGCAAAGTCACCACCATCATTTCATGCGAGAAGCCGTCTTTCATCTCCTTGTACATCACAGATTCTCCAATTAAGTAGCATTCTCCGTCAAAAGTTTCGTCGCATTTTTCGCTCAGTCTTCCTATAAAGTCAAAGGTCTCCTGTGACTCTGTTTCGTAGTCCGATATGATGGTTGCTATTGAATATCGTTCTCCTCTCAGGTTGCCAAGCCCCTCTGTCATAGACTGTTTCATGGCTATAATGCTCTCTTTTGCGGATTCGTCGATGAAACGCTCATACATAGGGTCGCTGAGCAGTGTTCCTGTTATGAAATCCATGATGTCATTTATCGACATCTTAAGACTGTCGGTGTCGCTGTTGCGACTTCCGTAGAACATGAACAGCAGGTCTACATCGCTTTGGGCTACGTCTATTCCTGCATTGCGCAGGGTACTGCCGATTTTTTCCGCAGAATATTTCCTGTCTGAACCTACCATGTCCAGCAGAACCTCTACTGGGGCTATCGTTTTGCGCTTTTCGACCTGAGGAGTTTCTGTTACAGCTACCACAGGGGACTTTATCTCTTTAACAGGTTCCGAAACAGCAGGTGCCGGAGTTTCTGTTATCGCCGTACTGTCTGTCTCTGTGACGATTTCAGCAACAAGAACTTCCTGGATAGGAATTACGGCAGCTTGCCTTGGTCCTGCAGCCACTGCCGAATCAATCTGATGCCTTACTTCCGCCAGTTCTCTTTGCTGCTCATCAGAAATCATTCTAGCGTAGGCCTTACGCGTGAGGATATTTTCATTGATGTATTGGATGAACTCCTGCGCTGTCATGCCGGATTTCGAGTATCCTGCTAATCTGTAGATTATGGATGCCTGTTTATGATCAAAGCCAAGGAATTCTGCAATCTCTTGTGAGCTCATCTTCTGAGTCGAATTCTCGAATGTGAATCTCGAGGCCGGAGTGCTTTGTATGGTGGTGTCCGGTTCAGATATCGT
>JAEIGA010005316.1_pt1 | contig 19724 bp, 23 predicted proteins | sample 9270691 | NCBI WGS metagenome assembly JAEIGA01 (sample SAMN17057246, study PRJNA624740) | gut metagenome | biome: biome; isolation source: fecal sample | host: Bos grunniens | place: China: Xizang | collected 2019 | reverse complement strand
GATGCCGGTTTCTTCTGCTCTGCCAGCGTTTCAACCATTGAACGGAGCGCGTTCAGATCGGCTGCAACAGCGTCTCTGAGCGCTTCCAGTTGTGAAAGCTCAGCGTATACCACCGCAGGAGCTTCCGGCTTCCCTGCGTTATTCTGCACGCTCTCCTGCGCATCCTCGAAAACAATTCTTGCCTTGCGGAAGATCGGCTGATCGAGCTGTGAGAAGCCCATTGTTTTTTCATACAAATACGGTCCGGTTTCGTCTCTCATGGTGACGGTATATCCAGGAGCTACCGGATAGCGCCGCGCTTCATCCTCTCCGGAGACAGAGACGATTCCGCCGCTGCGGATCTGTTGAGGCTGCTGCTGTGCCTGCATCTGAGGCATCGGAGCCGGTTGCTGGTAAATACTGTTTACCGGAGTATAATACGGATAGCCATACTGCATCATGACGGTTCCTCCTCAAGATAGAAATAATAGCTCGGCACCTGATTTCCGGAATCCCATGTATCATAGTAGTTCCCGTCCTGCACAGCAACGACGTGAGAGCCAGTCGCAACGATGTACGTGCCTTCCGGATGATCTTTCGCAAAGTCTGCGATCGTGTAACAGTCAGGACATGTGCTCGGCAGAACCTGCTGCACAAAGCCTTTTTCTTTCAAATATTTCTCCCAGATCGCGTTCGTGTCTCCCCACATAGCATCCTGCAAGCCTTTTACAGTCAAATCCATGTAGATCTTTTCCCATTCCATGCCGAGAGCCTTGCAGATTGCCCTGATAACGCAGTCGCCGGTATTGATTCCGCGAGGATTCGGATTATACTCGATAAAAGCCATTTTTGCACCGCCTTTCTACCTAAATTATGACAAAAAAAGAGCCTCCCCGCAAGGATGCGGAGAGGCTACTTTTAGGCTGTATTTAGGTTATTTTCCGGCGGTCTGTCAGACGCTTGACAAGCGACCGGATGTATCGCGGAGACATATCGACAATCTCTGCGATTTTTTCATAGGTGTAACCGTCGATCAGTTTCATTTTCATGATCTGGCGGTTTCGTTCGGAGTGGATGTTTTCGCCGATCAGTTCGGCGAGTTGTGAGTTAGTTAGTGTGTTGTAATGCTGCATTTGTTTCACTCCTTATTCAATTTTCAGATAGGTTTCAGCGTTCCGGAGTACCGCTTGCCGTCAATCGTCATCTCGACGGTGATGCCGGTCTCCGGCTTCTCCGGCGGCTTGTCAGGCTGCTTTCCGTAACCGTTCAGGCCTTTCGCTTTGATGCGTGCCGGGAAATCGCTGTATGAAATATCGGTGTCAACATCGCCGGTGATGCCGCTGACGCTTCCTTTCTCGGAATTCTGCCAGATGCCGACAGCGCCGTTGTAATTCAGCTTGCTGCCCCATTCAGCGATCCAGAGCGTATACCGCGTCTTGATGTCGTCCTCGATGTGAGATTGCAGGAATGCGCGGCTCGTGTAAAGGCCTGCCCAGTAACCGGCAATTTCAAGCTGACCGCAGAAAGCGCGGACCATTGCCGAGCAGTTCTTCATGCCGGTATCGAGCGCAGCCTTTTCTTCCTGATCAAAAAAGACAGGATATTCAAACTGCTTGCCTTTGATGACCTCGATGCAGGCTTTCGCTTCTTCCAGCGCTTCGGAGACGTTCGTTGCGTAGGAATACCAATACACGCCGACCGGGATGCCAGCGGCTTTCGCGCCTGCATAGTTTTCCTCGAATCGTTCATCTTTCTGCGATACAAGCTTTCCGAATCCGGCTCTCATGAGTGCGAACTGGATTCCGGCAGCCTTGACTTTCTGCCAGTCGATCTTTCCATTGTGAACGCTGACGTCGATTCCTTTCACCCCTTCCATTCTTGCAACTCCTTCCTTCGGTAGATCGTAATACTTGTAAAAGTCATCGGTGACGGAGCCGTTGCCTTTGGTTTCGTCTCCGTACCACTTGCCGGAACTGCGTACATCGCAATGCGTGTACGTGTCGTTGATTCGCGCGATGCCCGGAAAGCCGATGTCCTGCGCCGCGCAGCAGACCTTATATGTCACGATTGGCTTTTTGTCTGCATCAAAACAGCAGAAGTCTGCCGCCTTTCCGAGCGTGTGCTGACCGTTACCGGAACCGCCGACGCTGATATCATGATCTTTGCAGCGAAAGCCGCTGCTGATGACGATTGAAGAGCATCCGAGCTTGTCAAATAGCTGTTCGAGTTTTTCAATCAGCTCCGTGTCGAGCTTGAAGTCGTGACCGGCTCCGCATTTGCACTGGAATTCGGAAGCTTTGAAGTGCGGCGAAATCTGCGTTTCATCGCCGTGCTTGAAAGTCTTAATCACTGAGAATCACCGTCCTCGCTCTGAAGCATAGCAAGGATGAAGTTCATCACGGCAGAGATACCTGCTGCCGCTGCGGACATCAGAGCAGCACGCCATACATTCCAGCCGCCTGCAAGCAGAGCAGCATCGACCGGAATGCTCGCGATGAACGCCTGAAGGAAGGTCTTTGCTGCACGGACAGCGATGTCCTTCAGTTTTTCAATTCTCGGATCCTGCTCAGGAAGTCCTCTTGTGGTCTTTTTGCGCCAGAACCAGCGCTTTTTGATTGTCTGTCCCATGATACCCTCCTTTTAATTGTCGCCGATCAGGACGGCAATGTTTTTGCCGGCGCCGTCCTGTTCGACGATAGTCTCTTCGCAGTATTCAAATCCGTCAATAAACTTGATCGTCTGTGCCAAGCACATTGTTGTCAGGATAATGCATATTGCCATGACGCAAAGCGCAATGACTGTGACCGTGAGTGCCAATTTGAGCGACTTATCAAACCGCTCACATGCTAGGTTGTATCTCTCGTGCCATTCTTTATCTCTAGTGCAAACATCGCATTTATCCATGATCGGCTCCCTTCTGTTTACTTGAAGATCACGCCGCCGATCGCAGTTGCCAGCAACCCGATAACCGCCGTAAGAATAATGATGTCAATTTTCGTGATTGTGCTGAGTGTTGTCTGCATTTTCGCCTGAGCAATGCTCAGTTCCGTCATTTTGGAATCCTGCTTTTCGTGGCGGTCTGAGCAGGTGTCCTTCTGCACATACCGAGAATCGAAATACTCGGTCAGTTCTTTGAGCTGGTTCGCGTCCATTATATCACTCCTTTGCAGCAGCTCTGGAGGCTGCAATGATCTGAATTATCTTGTTCATGTCTGTGTCTCCTCACGAATTTGCAAGAACTGTACCATCGGTATAGTCAATACAAAGAATGTTTTTCCGCTGGCCAAAGTAGTCAAGATTGCTGCCGATCCTCGCAATACGGATCGTATGAGTAGAAACATCTATTCCGACAACATTGAAACAATCTCCTGATTTTTCAAGAGGGATTCTTTTAGTGGTCTGCCATCCGCCAGAATCATCATATGTAGCGCACGGTACTGTAACATTAAGAACCCCATTGCTGTCATATCCGATAATATCAAAGTGAAAATGCCCGCATAAATTGCAGATGTATAATCCGCCGCCGTCAATAAAGTCTTTGATTATGGCTGATACAGGTGTGCTATATGTCGGAATTCTGCCAGTCCAATCGTCATAACCTTTGAATGTGCAGTTAATCTGATTTGCTTTTATAATCGTCTCGGTCGGAGTGTGCATTGCTGTAACGACAGATAGGCCATTGCTTTTCGCATCTGCGAGGACTGTTTCAAGCCACTCTGCCTCGGTTGCGTCCCAGTAATACTGATCGAGCACAATTAACCTGATGTTACTGCTTGCAAAGTCCTTGTAGTAATACATTGCATTTGTATCAGTTCCGAACGTAACATCCCAACCAGTGACATTTGAAAAGCAAATATCGTAAGTGGATGATTTATCCGCTAATGTATTATTATCATCAGCATAAGAATCGTGATTTCCTACAACATTAAGTATTTTCAACTTTTTTGGAAGCTTTCGTGAATACAAATCAATTACTGACTGCTGATTTACTGCAACATAGTCACCAGTGTGGATTGCTGCTGCAATGATATCGTCATTATCATCAATGTATTCGCACACACGATCCCAGTTAAAACGATTTGCGTGAACGTCACTAAAATGAAGAAGTTCCAGAGGCACTGGATCACTTATATTTGACAACTGCTTCGGTCGAGAAGTCGAAAAGTTCTGAACCGCTAACTTCTGTGATGCATTAAGATCACTGACTGAATACTTTAGCTGTTTTTCAGAAAAGCTATCCACTATTCCGATTGCTTCCCACATTTCTTTTGCTGCTTCTTCTGTCAAAACTTCTGCTGTGTTTTTAGGGTTTCTTTGCAATGTGATTTTGTAATATGTGCCCGCTTCAACGATTCGGAGATATCCTTTTCGCTGCCAGTTTGAAGTCCGAATAACAGTTCCGTCGGAATTGCAAGGATAGAAGTTATACTCTACATTTGGTTTGTACAGGTATATCATCTGTTCGGTGTCGGCATAAAGTAAATCAGACGAAGATACACGGTATTTCTCGTTTGGATTTATTTTGCCCGAATTAGTGCCACTTGTTATCATTCCACCTCTTTCATACCCAGAACGGAGCAAATTATAGCCTCTCTGATACTTTCTGAGGTATGTACTGTAAGAGATTTTTTCGAGGAATTCTTCATGATTGAGAAGCACTTCACTGTTATCTTCTGTTGTCCTTTTTACAACAACAGTAAAATATGTGCCTTTGGGAATGAGAACAGTTCCGAATCCGTCTTTCCATGCCGGGCTTGGTGTCGATGTATTATCTACAGCATTAGGATATAAGAAGAATCTTGCGGAAAAGTTTTCAGAAATACTGATAAACATATCGGATTCTGAGTAAATTCTTTTATTACTTCTGATTCTATATCTTGTGGTGCTGTTTGGAATGATCGTTCCTGTGCTGCCGTCGATATCACCGACTTCAAAGTCCGAACTCTTAAAGAAAAATTCCTTTCCTGTTCCTGTGTTCCATGTGTTCTTTTCAGCAACAGAAGTGTTTGTGATATTTTTTTCGTATTCACTTACGATATATACTGCGTTTGAAAATTCGATTGCATCGGCATTTTCCGATGTGTTTTCAGGCGTTCTTCCGACTTGCAGATAAAATGATGTGTTAGCTGCAACTCTTATCCATGATTCACCTTCGACCCAACCAAACAATGTTGATGTGAGATCATCAGTAATGCCATAAATGCGGAATCCAGATTTGACATATATTGTAACTGGATAAGCAAACGATAACGCTGACGTGTTGTGAATACGATATGTGTGAGAGTTCCAGCCGTCAGCAGTATTCCAACCTCCGTGCGCCCATCCGATTTTTAAGCTTTCTTTTCCGGAAGATACATTGTCTCTCAGATAACTTATGTTTTCATTAAGTGCAGTGACTTCCGTCTGATCTGACTTTAACGCTATTGCGTTGTCCGATGCATCAAGCCTATCTTTAAGTGTTGAGTATTCGATGCTTCCTGCTGTTCTTGCTGCTTCGACTTCTCCGGTTACTTCTGAAGCTTTTCTCTCATAGATTTTTACTGTTATATTCTGAGTTCCTGCTCCAAGATTGAACTTAAAGTTTATATATTTTGCATTGTTCACAGTCGGAACGTAAATGATTTCCAGTTTGTTTCCAGCAAGGCTTTCGCTCTGCTCTCTTATGCGCTCAACAACGTGCCCTGCTGTATATGAATTAGCATCTAATGCTACTACTTCTACATAAGCGTCATTAGTGCTTTTCCATGTTACAGATGTAAAATCAACTATGATTTTATAGGTTTTGCCATGCTGAAAATCGTAACTTCCAAGCCTTGCATATTCAACGGTGTTTTCGCTTAAGGTGTTCTGATAGCTATAATCAAGAATTTCATCAAGGCTGATAATGCTTGTTGCAATGAGATCGCTTTCAATTGACTGCGATTTATCACTTTCAGCATCGATTCTATCCTTGAGTGTTGAATAGCTAACGCCCGATTTATCGCTTCTTGCTGCTGATACTTCAGGAGCGACAACAGCCTCTGTGCTTGCGGAAATTACGATCTGATTGATCTGCCCCTGAAGATTTGATGTTGCAGTCTCAACGTCTGAAGAATTTGCTTTTGATGCAACAATCGCATCAGTTTCCGCAAGCGCAGAAACATCCGCCTTTGCATCCAAAGCTTCCGGCAGTCTCAGATCTTCAGAAACGGAAACGTCAACCGCCTCAACAATCGGAAAAGATCCGTTGTTTTTCGGCTTCAGAGTATCAATAATCTTTACCGACATGCTTATACCTCCCTTACATCAACGGTCGTTTCGCCGAGGCCTGCGTTTGTGCTTCTGTACACCTTGTACACTTCCTGATATCCGCTTTCGTTGATAAGCGTCTGCTCAACAGGATCCTCAAAGCCACCTTCAAAGCCGCCGACGTAAAATGCAACACTTCCGAGCCGTGCCGGAAGCGCATAGACGATATACTCGCCAGATGCCGCATCGACAGTGATCGTGCGCGTTTTCTTATTGCTGAGTACTTTCGACAGCGCCGTGACGTTCGATAGATCAGCAGCTGTGCCGTAATAGATCTGGTTTGCAAATGAGACGGTTGCCTGCTTGGTTGCAGTCGTCTCGCCGTCCGTTGCGCTCAGAGTGAATGTGCGTGTTGCCGTGATTCCGGTGTACTGTTTGCTATTGCCTTGCACCGGGATGCCGTCAATGCCCTGATATGTAGGCGGCTTGTTGATCGTCCATGCGAGGTTGACATTTACGGAAGAGCCGAGCTCAGCAGTAGACGGAGAAGCGGTGAACGACGTGATTGTGATGTCCTCGTATTCCAGCGCATCAAGCCGCGCTCTGATTGCCTCGGCCTCTGCTTCGCTTGCTTTCGTGTTGACAAGGTCAGCCAGATCGTCAACCTGATCCTGCGATGCCTTCGTGTTAACAAACTGTGCCAGCGCTGCGAGATCCGCCTCTGTCTGCTTCACCGCATACTTGGCATCGGATTCCTCTTTCGTGTAAACGCCGAACGGATATCTTTTGCCGTTTTCAATCTCACCGATAAACAGGTGACCTTTCGGAAAGCGGTTCCGGTCGTTGAAGCCGTCCTCTGCCTGATACGGGCATCCGCCGATATTTTCATTGTTCATTGATTGATACCACCTTTCTGATTTCAACCGGTTTGGCATCGAAAATGAGGTAATCATCCACGAATGCCACAAGGAAATAACTTCCATTCGGAAGGTCTGTGTCATCGCCGTCGAGTGTGACGTTCACGATCTTGTCTTCTTCGTCAACATCTGCCGACGTGTAGACCTTTTCGAGCTTCACGACATCATCCGGCGTTCTGAGCTGGACCGTGAGCTGTTCGTTGCTCTGCATCTTGTACCGCCAATACTCGTCAACGATCAGCTGAATGCCGATGCTGATTTTGTGGCCTGCATAGATCACAAGCGGTTCTTTCTTCGGCGGTTCCCTCTTCGGCGGAAACATAGTATCAAACCTCCTTTATCGGTAAACGATTTCGACCGACGACGGCTGCACAGTTCCTGCGACCGTCACCGTCTGATTGCCTTTTCCCATTACGATGACAGGCATCGTGATTGACGTCTCGACCGGATCTGAAAGCGGATTTCCGCTTGCATCGTTTTCAAGATGCAGCACAGCAGCACCGCCTTCAGATCTCTTGATATAATCGCCGGCATAGAGTTTCTGCGAGATTCCGACGGCAGCTCTTTCTGAGCCATTGACAGAAACCGCGATCGTGATTGTGCCGCTGCGGTCAATGCCTACGCCACCGGATTTTCCGTACACAGCCCACGTCTCAGAAGACTGTGCAAGAGCGGTCACAAATGTGACAGGCGGAGCGCCGGACGCCGTTTTCTTCGGAACGTTCAGTGCGGCGATCTCGGCTGAAAGAACGCTGTTGTCCTTTTCAGCTGCCGTCATCGTGTTTGTTACGGTGTTCGCATAGCGTGTTTTCCGCGTGATACTTGCCGGAATATTTGCCAGTGTGACTGAAAGCACAGTCTGCGTCAGGACGTCGATTTTCTTCTCGACGATTTTCTGATTCGTGAGAATGTCAAGGAATTCGTCGTAAACAGTTCCAGTGTCGCCGACCTCGAATGTTGACAGTCCGTGAAAACCAGTGTATTCGTCGAATGTACTGAGGTCTGCAAACGTGACCTGATACGATGCATTTACCTGCTTTGCGTTGTCTGCGTAGTCGTCCAGATCATCTGAGAACTGCTGCGCCGGTGTTCCGGATTTATAACTGAATTTCGCATAAATCGTTCTGTCAAACGGCAGGCCGAGCGAAGATGCATCTGCGATTCTCGTCTGCACGTCTGTTCCGGTCGTTCCGACTACTGCGGAATACTGCGCGTCGGCATCATATGTAGCTGTAACTCCGATCAAATTCACAGCGTAAGAAAGCACGAATGCGTCATCCTGTGCGCCTTCCATTCGGCTGTTAATGCTGAACCGGAAGCCGTCAACATAAAGCTCGCCGCCGTATGTCGAAGCGATGCTGTTGCTGTCGCCGATCAGAGCTGCGGTCAACGTGATGTTATCATACTCTGCGGAAGCGGTTGTGCTGATATCGGAAGAATACGAAAATGCATCACATGCCTGAGCGTTCGCCGTCGGTCTGTATACGGAGCTGAATGCAGTTCCGATTGCAGCCTGACAAGCCGCTGCTGATATCGTGCAAGCCTGAACGATAACGGAATTGAGATCGTAAAAGACATGCTTTGCATCAACCGTTATTGAGAGCTTTCCGCCTGTCTGACGCTGCTTCTGTATCTTATAGATCCGCATAGGCTGAAACGTCATCACTCCGCGCTTTTCAATCGGAACATAAAGGATGTTGTGAAGCTGCAAAGACTTCCATGCACCGTCATCATCGACTGGATGCACAAGCCGGATTGAGTGCGCCTGCTGTTCTCTGAGCGTTACCTCTGCGGATTGCGGAAACAGGCATCGCAGACCGTTCGTCGTGAACGCTGTTTCATTCGGCGGATAAACTCTGATAGGAGGCGGCTGATTCCACAGTCCGTAAGACATATCACAACCACCTCTCGTTCTTCGTCAGCTTGACCTTTGTCGCGTTCGTAAAATCGAGATAGTTAAGATCATTCGGAATCAGAATCAGATCCCAGATCTTTCCGGTCGTGTGATCGTCAACGACGTTCTTCACGCCGCCGGTTCCGAGCTGATATGTCATCCGTCTTGGAACGTCGATGTAAATATCTCCGGTAAGTCCTGATGTTGAAAACTCCACGCCGTTCAGGTCGATAGAAAATCCGTCGCTGCATCCTTGTGCAAGGATTACAGGATCAGCGTAAAAGTTGCCGATGACGTCAAAATCGTTTGAAGCGCTCGTGAATTCAAGCAACTGATTCGCGGTGCTGTACTTGAACGGATCACATTTCAGAGTGATATGCAGATCGATTGCGCCATTTCCGACACGCGTCTGGTCGATTGCGACAAGCTGCCGGATAATTGCGCATCTATCCGGAATGTGCGAAAAAGTCATTTTTCTGCCTTCTGAAAAGAACAGGATAACATTGTCGATATTAAGGCCGAGCATAACAGCATCAATCTCGACCGTGATATCATTGTAAAAATGAGCAGACTTGTAAAGGTTGCTGAGCCTGCCGCCGACAGTCAGCACATCTTTGCTTTCTACGGCAACAGGCCACATCGGAAGCTGCTTGCAAAACAATCCGATAGAGCGCGATGAATAGCCGCCGACATTGATTGTGTTTCCTAGCATAATCACCACGCTCCTTGCATCGCATTATTCTGCGCCGTCAGCGTTTGCAGCTCTTGGCCGAGCCGTTCTGCGACGTGACGGATATCCATATCGTTTGAGATGTTCGCGGAAATGTTGATATTGATGACCTGAGACAAGCCGCCGCCAGCTCCGCCGGATCCGGCTGCCGCAAAGTTCGCCGTCGGTGACAGCGTCATATCATTCGCAAGGCCGCGCACCGCATTTGTCACAAGGTGCTTGTTCCTCTCGATGCCTGCGGCGAGACCTTTCATGAAGTCAGGCATCCACGATTCGTAATCAGTGAGCGGTCCTTCGTCCGGAACGGAGAAGTGTAAGAAAGATTTGATTTTGTCGGCCACTCCACGAACCGCATCGGTGACAGCTCCGATTTTTGACTTGATACCATTGATAAGTCCTGAAATCAGATCCGCGCCCCATGTGAACGCCTGAACAGCGAAATTTTTGACCGTGTCTCGGAACTTTCCGAAAAGCTCAGAAGCTGTCTGCGACATCTTTCCGAAATACGATACAATCCCGTTAAACAGCGCCTGCATTACCTGCGCATTCGCCTGAACGATCGCCGGGATATTCTGGATAATACCTTTTCCAAGTTCAACAACAAGCCTTATACCGAGTTCAACAAGCTTCGGAAGATTTCTCGCGATTGCCTGAGCGAGCTTGTCAACGATGACCGGAGCCTTTTCAAGCATTATCGGCATCGCCGCTATCAAGCCCATTGTCAGCCCTTCAATCAGCTGCATTGCCGCATCGAGCAGCAAATCAATGTTATCCAGCAGCGTCTCTACGATCTGCAAAACGACCTGGACGATTGTCGGAATAAGAGTCGGAAGTGCCTGCGCGAGACCGGTTGCAAGGTTCAGAATCAGGTCAGCAGCGACCTCAATAATTGTCGGAAGGTTGTTGAAAATGCCCTCTGCGAGAGACTTGACGATCTTCGCAGCCGCATCAAGGAGCTGCGGAAGTGCTGCGACAATCGCGTCAATGATTTTCGGAATTATATCAGCGACTGCGTCAGCCATTTTGCCGATATCGCCGTTTGCATCTACAAGAGATTTCGTGAAGTCAGTCAGCAGACTGTTTCCAGTCGTTGCAAGGTTCGTCAGCACTGGCAGCAGAGCTGTTCCGAGCGCATTCTTTGCTGCCTCTGCGTTAACCTTGAGGTATTGCAGCTGATCGTCAAAAGCGCCGAAGCTGTTGAGCGAATCTTCCGAGAGAACTGCGCCTGCATCATGTGCCTGCTGTCCCAGCTCAGCCATGCGAGCGGAACCGGCCTCAATAAGAGGATTCAGCTCCTGTGCGGACTTACCGAGAATCTGCATTGCAAGTGCATCGCGTTCCGTTTCGTTTTCAACGGTTCCGAGCGCGTCAATCAGCTCCCAGTAAACCTCCTGCGAATCTCTCAGACTGCCGTCCGAGTTTTTGACTTCAATGCCAAGCTTCTTGTATGCCTCTGCCGTTGCGCCGGTTCCTTTTGCAGCAGATGACATTGACTTGATGTTCTTCGCCATGGAGTTTGTCAGCGTGTCTGTGCTTACGTCAACAAGCTCCGCAGCATATCGGTATTCTTGCAGCTTATCGGTTGCGATGCCTGTCACGGAAGAATCCGTGAGAATTGTGTCAGCGTACTCTGCGCCGGCAGTTGTGAAGCCGATCATTGCTTTTGTTCCTGCAACGATAGCCGCGCCGACGGCAGCGATTGCAACGCCTGCTGCTTTTGCTGCTGCGCTGAGACCGTTTTTCAGTTTGTCACCGAATCCGTCAGTTTTGTTTCCGGCATCCTGCATTGCGTTTCCAGTCTCATCGACCTGACTTTCCAGCTGTTTCAGCCGGTTCTCAGTCTTCACGATTTCTCCCTGAAAAGCGATGTACTGCTCTTCGGAGATCTCGCCGCGCTCGAATGCCGCCTTGACATCATCCTGCGCCGCTTTCAGCTTTGAGAGCTTGTCTTTCGTCTGCTCGATGTTCTGTGCAAGCAGCTTCTGCTTCTGAGCGACAAGCTCGGTATTATGCGGATCGAGCTTCAGCAGGCTTTCGACGCTTTTCAGGTTTTTGGAAGTCTTCATGGATTCGCTTGTGACTTCCTTCAGGCCTTTCGTTACGCCGGAAGTATCAGCGCTGATCGCGATTTCAATGCCCTTGATAGGTCCTGCCATTTACTCACCGCCTTCCCATTGCTTTTTCAGCAGCCGCCAAGCTTTCCTTGTACGACCGGTATTTTTCTTCATTTATCTGTCCTTCGGCATACTGTGCGTCGATATCCGGCTCAATGCTTTTCAGCGCCTGATATCGTTTATAGTTGTCGTGGACTTCTTCGCCGTTTGCCTTGCGCTGCGAGCGGTCGTGCTCGATGCACCAGTTTACCAGCATTCCGGTATTCCAATCATCAAGCTCCGAAAGAGGAAAGCCGCGCACGATCAGCATGTCGGCGAATTCTTCGGCAGTCAGAGGGTCGTTCGACTTCTCTCCGCTGCCGTCAATCAGTTTTTTTCATCGACCTTCATTTCAGCTCCAAGCATCGGCAGGAGCTGGCAGAAAACGCAGATTACGTCGAAATCGTCAAAAGAATCGAGCCAGTCAAGCATATCCGCCGGAATGTTTCTGTCCGCAGATCGTGCCATGACGTGGATCATGTTGTACATGTACTCGATATCGAATTTGCTCATGTCAACAGACGGAACGCCGTCTGATGTCATGATAACCTTTCCTTCCTTGTCGCGGTTCACGCAGCCGAGGAAGGCAGACAGATCGGAATAGAACTCGTGACCTGTCTGCCTCTTGTAGGCGAGCATGGTTGCACCGGACTTTCGGAACGGAACTCTTTTGCCGTCGATAGTCAGTGTAATTTCCATGCTTGCCTCCTTATTTCAGCTCGACACTGAAAATCTTGCTGAAGTTAAAAATGCCGATCCATGCGCCGTTAAATTTGACGCACACCGACGTTCCGTCGTAGCTGTAATCATCCCATTCGCCCTTTTTGTAGACGATCGTTTCGCCACTCATGAAGGTGATTTCAAGTTTTTCGTAGGTTCCCATGCTTGCCTCCTTACGACTTGGTGACTGTCACCGTGTATGTGGTAGTGATACCGCCCTTTGTAGCGGTGATCGTCAGCGTGTTCTGACCTGCCGACCATGTTGCCGCGCTGCCGCTGCTGACAGTCGTGCTGCCGTTCTTGATGACTACCGTTGCGCTGTCTGCGCCGGTAGCGGTGACGACATTCGTTGCGGCTGTGGTCGCGGCTGTGTAATTGCGGATTCCGGCATCAAAAGCCGGATTCAGCGTCACGCCGGTGATTGCCAGCGTTGCGAGCGCCGGTGCAAGCACGGTCGGAACGGTCTGCGGAATCACATTGCTCTTGATTTCTTTGCACACAAACCCGTCATCCCAGCGCGGAATGCAGCGGATCGTGTGCTGAGGAAATTGAGGATCAATCGCGCCCTCTTCTTTCGTGTTGCCGGCCTTTGTAGGTCTGGTCGTGACGTGGCACTTGCCGAAGAACGTCACCTTGCCGATGCCGTCCGTCGTCTCTTCGAGAATAAAGAGCGCAAATTCTTTTGCCTGCGCCTGCTCCTGTGTCGCATACTCAGCGACGCCGTCGGAAGTGATCGTTTTGCCGTACCAATCTTCCTCAACGTCGTCTGTGATAGCGACGGTCGTCAGGCTGATCTCGTAGCCAGAATTTGCGTTTTCCGCATAGATTTCAAGTCCGTCCGCCCAGATACCGAAGGTCTCGCCCTGCGGTTCTGCGCTGAATTCTCTGCCGCCTGCGATGTGCGGAAGCAGTTTCACCGCGCCGTATGTATCTTTTCCGGTATCCGGATCGGTCGCTGTAATCGGAGCGTATGCAATCCGCGAAATAGTGCGCGGAATTCTTGCTTTTACCATGTTTTACCTCCTATACTGTGAATGTGTATGTTGCTGTGTGGATCTTCTGCTCAGGATCCACTTCTAAGGTTTTTGCGTACTGTACGCCGTACTTGCGAAACATCTTTTCGATGTAGCTTTCTGCGGCAAGATCGCGGTACCGCGTGACAAGCATCATCGTGACGCTGTCCTCGCTGTAAATGATCTGTCCGTCGCTGTAAATCGGATTTGCTTCTGTCGCATAATACGCGATGTACGGCACTTCCTGATTTTCCGGAAAATAACCGTAGCAATGACCGACATTCTCGATGCCGTCAAGAATGATTTTCAGATCCTGCAGCGTCATCCTGACAGCACCTCCTTAATTCGTCTTTCAGCCTCTTTGATTGCCCATTCTTCAACCGGCTTGATATGCACGATAGCCGGAGAGCGACCGCTTCCGACGCGGTGCCCTTTTTCGAGCAGATGTGTGAGCTGATACCGTGTGTTGTGGATGTCAACCTTGCAGTAGCCTGAGCGACGTGTGAGCGTGACCTTCCAGCCGCGCTTATATTTGCCTGTCCGTTTCGGCGATGCTGAGGACAGCTGTTTTTTTGCTTCCTTTGCGACATCTTCCAGCACTTCTTGGATTTTATCCTCTGATGTTCTGGAATACTCTTTGAGCGCCGCTGTGATTTGTGCAGTCAGATCTGTCACGGTATATCACCGATCCTTGTGCCGAGATACAGCTCGGTCTGGTCGCCGGACTGGAATGTGCGGTAAATCTCGTATGTTTTTCCGCAGTACTGGCAGATTGATTCGCCTTGATACGATGCGCTGAATACTTTGACCATTGCCTCTGCCTGATAGCCGCCCTGCTGCGCTGTGCTCCATTCGCTGCGACCGATGCTGTCAACGGTGCATTGGATCTTGCGCGTTTCAAGCGTTTCATCAATCGCCTGACCGATGCAATCTTGCACGGATCTCTTGACGCATAGCGTGATTTCGCCGTACTTATTCATCCGGGATCACCGCCTTCTGATGCAGTACCTTGTTATTCAGGTTATACCGCAGCCAGCGCGGCATCGGCATTTCCGGACGTTCACGCTGCTGGAACAGCCACGTTGCATATCCGACAATCAGGTTGTTATCCTCCTGCGTGTCCAGATCGAGCGTGATTCCCTCGCGCTCGATCATGGACTTAGCAGAGGTCAACAAGGAGAGGAAAAGCGTATCGTACAAGGTTGATTCAATCGCGCCGATGTTTGCTTTGAGCAAGCTCAGACGGGATTGATCGTCCATGTCGTCACCTCATCACGAAGACTTCGGAACGGAGATCGCCTCGCCGCGCTTGATGACGCGAGACTTGCCGTCAAGCTCTGCGACGGTGATCGGAGTGCCAGCCGCAGCGGTGATGCCGGTGCTGCCGGAAGTCAGTGCCGTCCACGTTGCACCCAGCTTCTGGCCTTCGTTCAGTGCGATGCTGCCGATCTTATACTTCAGCGTTGTGCCGCTTGCCTCGGTGCCGGTAACAGTCAGAACGGTCTTGCCTGCGGTGCTGCCGTGTGCAGCTGCGGTGACAGTCAGAGTGCCGAGATCTGTATTTGCATAGTCAATCGGGAAATCTGCGGTCGTGGTCGGCGAAGTATTCGCAAAGTTGATAATCACGAAGGAATCGCCGAAGACCGGCTTGCCGTCGTATCTTGCAACACCGCGGAATGCGGTCTGATCTTCGAGGAAGAAACGCTGATCGCTTGTCGCGAATGTTGCGCCCTGACGCTGTACGAGACGGTATGCTTCACCGAAGCCGCCGATGATCTCGAAGTCCTGAAGCTCGTTTGTTTCCAGCTCAACGATGCGGCCACCGATGACCGGCATTTCATTGTTAACGCCTGCGGTCAGTGCAGCAGCAGCGTTGAACGCGAGAGCCTTTGCCATAATGGTGAGATGCGTCTTGTGGTTCATTACCCAGAACAGACCGCCGTTTGCGGCGTCATGCGGCTTTGCTGCGATTGCTGCGAGGATAAGAGACTCGAAGAACGACGTGCCGGAAGTGCCGTTGATGTTGAGCGTCAGAATGTTTGTGGTGTGCAGATCTTCCCACGTCGGCGCCTTCGCGCCCCAGTCAGCAGGCTGCGAGGTCTGAGCGAGACGGGTTGCGATACCGAGCGGCATCTTCACGCCGGTACCGAACAGGATTGCCTTGTCGAGAGCCTTACCGATAGCAGCGCCGAGTGCGGAAATGATCTCGGATGCGAGGTTAACGTCGTTGTCATCAAGGATCGCATTGCAGATCTTGATGTAGCCAGCCACCTTGTAGCCGTCCATTTCGATCTCGTTGAAGCCGAGGTCAAGCTCATTGATGTTTGCGCACATCTCAGTCCAGACAGCCTCCGGAATCGCGCCCATGATAACCTGACGGCTTGTGCCGGTCAGAGCAGTCATATTCACGAGGCCCATGAGCTGCGAGTTACGTGCAGCCTCAGAGTGCAGCAGCGGAAGCACAACCTCCGGGATCGTCAGATCGACGTTGCTGATCGCTCTCTGCTGGCCTTTCATTGCGCGGACGGCAGACAGCCACGCTGCGACATCTTCGCGCTTGCAGAACGCGGTGCGCTGCTCCATGGTCATTTCATTGAATCTGGTGCGGATCTCCATTACATTTTCCACCTTTCTTTCTTCGGTTTCAGTCTGCGCAGGAGTTTCAGCCGGTGCCGAAACTTCCTGCTTTGCCTCAATCTCAGACAGCTCATTTTCCAGCCCTCTGAGTTCTTCTTCGAGCTTGCAGACGGCATCGGTGTGCTCTGCCTTTTCAGTCTCGAAAGCCGTGACAGCTTCATCGACTGCGGCACGCTCTTCTTCCGTCTGTACCTCTGCGATGCTTGCTTCCAGCTCCGATTCGCGCTTCACAAACTCTGCGTCTTTCTCACGCAGAGCCGCGAGCGACTTCTGTGCAAGCTCAATCTGCCTTTTCAGCATCAGTGCTTTCAGTGCCATGATTTTCTCCTTTCAGCCGTGCGCGTGTACTGATCTTCCACGCATCAAGCTTCCGTTTCTGGATTTCTGCGACATCCTGCTTTCTCGCCGAGACGCTTGTCTCGGAGTATGCCGGGAATGTCACAACTGAGACTTCAAACAGATTGACTTCGCGGATTGTAAAATGGATGCTGCCGTCATCGCGGAAATCGGATTCCTCTCTGACGATCTCAAAGCCAAAGGAACACTGATCGACGTCGCCGCGCTTCACACGTTCGTAAAGGTTTACTGCATCGGTATCGTTCGGATTGATGTCGATGCGTCCCCACAAGCCGTGAGAATCAACGCGGAGTTCAAGTGTCCCGGCTTTATTGCGACCAAGCACGATTCGCGTATCATGATCTGCCAAAGCCTTAATATCGCCGCCGAGTGTGTTATCAAACGCCTCGGGTGCAATCGATTCTGTCACATCAGGGAAAATCTCATAATTGCTGTTGAATACAGCAAAATATCCCTCGATGTGCATTCCGTTGTCGTCGGAGCGCGTCTCAAACTTTGACGGCACCGAACGAACCTGCCGGATGTTTCTGTCAATCTCCATTTTCATTACCTCCCTGTTTCAGTTTCAGCTGATCGCCGAGCCTGTCTGTCGGAATGTAGTTTTCCAGCATTACAAGCTCGTCCAGACCGTCACGCGGCTGCATACCGATCGCGTCTCTGACTTCGTTTCCGTCAACGACGCCGATTGCACGTAGATCCTTGTAAACGTCTGCAAGCTCTTTCAGGTCGTATGCGTACAGACTGCGGATATTAAACTTCCAGTACATCTTTGGAGAAATTAAAAGCTTTTTTGTCATTTCCTGCTCTATTGACTGAGCAATGCCGTGAACCGTGGAGTTGATAAAGTTATTCCACTCTTCCTGTTTGAATTCTCCGACGCCAAGCAGGAACGCCGGAACGCCGACAATGCTTGCGACTGTTTTCTTGTCAAGCGTTACTGTATCGCTGATTGCAAGATCTTTCAGAGAAAGCGGTCTGACTTCCTGCACGCTGAATTGCTCCGCAGGTATCATCCACGGCTCTCCGGCTTTTCCTGTTTTGATATAATCATTCAGCAGTTTATCTCTGCCTTCAGGAGATGCAAATTCATCTGTCAGCGCATCCACTTTGACGATGACTGACGGCTTCCATTTGCTCTCCATAAATCCGTCGATTGTGTCTGCTGCCTGTCCCAAGTTTCGTGCAACATCTCGAAGTTCGATCGAAATGCCGCGTCCTCTCCACAGTTCATGCTTATCAGGCCTATAAACGAAATGCAGCAGTTCAGCAGGATCCTTTTGAATTCCGTCAATCAGAATCTTGTACTTTCTTCCGTTAGGCAAAAACGAAACGCGGTCGGCTGATATTGGTTCCAGATCGCCGAGCAAGCCGTCCTCTGTGTGTGGAATCACAACTGAATTACCACGCCCATAGAGCAACATATTCATTACGATTCCAGACATCCACGTATGGCGTGTCATATATTCGGTCGGTTCAATGTCAACCTTCCTGCTCAATTCATTGACGATGCGAGTATCTCCGTTTTTCGTGTTGCTCATTAAGTAGATCGTCATCGTGGCGATTAGATCCGCGATTCTACTGCACGCCGTTACGATCTCCGGACAGCGGTCGAGAGGTCGATACTGTGTGCAGCACAGGTCGTTCCAGCCGGCGGCATCAGTCAACCAGACCGCCGAGCAGCGTTTTTGTGTTTTTGGCGGCAGTCGCTTTCCGCCTCTTTTTTTGCTCACCTTTTATCACTCCTCCCCGAACCAGCTCCGAGCTTTATTGCTTCGCGTCATGTTTTCCAGGTATCGCACCACCGCGAAAACGCTTGCATCGAATAGGTCGATTCTTGTTTCTGGTCTGACTTTCTCGTACTGGATCATGTCATCAGTCTTCTCGATTGCGCTGACATTGCCGACGCAGTATTCATACGCCTCGCTGTGCAGATAATAAAGATTTCCGTCTTTTGCGGACTTCTCCAAATATCGGAATCCTTCGGATTTCTTATAAAAATACTGCGGCTGATCTTGAATGTTGAATCCAGCTTGCTTCATGCCGATGAAGTATTCACGGCAGAACTTTCTGTCGTGACCGACCTGCGCGATCTTGAATCCGAGCTTTCGCATTGCGACGAACCAGTTGACGACATCCGAATGATTGACCGTCGGACCGTTCGTCATTGTCAGCAGGCCGTCATCCTGCCAGCCGAAAAGCGGAATGCCGTCTTTGTCTGCTTTCTCCGCAGCTGCGACGACCGGGAAGAAAGCGTGCGTGATAACGATGTCAACGCCTTGATAGTTGCTGAACAGCGCGGCAGCTGTCAGATCGTGCATTCGTGATAGATCGGCGCCGCCGTACCATTTGATCGGAAGCTTTGCCAGCTGCTCCACCGTCCATGAATACTTGGCGTCACTCCGCCTGAATTCGTCAAGGTTGAAATAAGCCTTGACAGCGCTCGTGTAAACGTTGAGAGACTTCGCAAAAAAGTCCTTGCGCTGCTGCGGATCGTTCTGCGCCTGCAAGGCATCGTTCAGAATCTCTGCCGGCCTGATGCTCTCGCCGTAAGACGGATTTGCCATTTCAAGCACTTCCGGATTCGTATAATCCAGGAAGCCGGTCTCTGGATCCGGATTCGCGCAGCACATGAATATGAAGTATTGATCGTCCTGAACGAGACCGTCAAGAACTTGGCGGCAGTATTTGAGCCGCTGACCGAGGAACGCTTGCTCGTTGTCACCGGCAGTCGATATGCCAATCATGAGCTTGTTGCTGTACGCCTTCATTGCCTCCTTGAAAAGGTTGTACTGCTTCGGCTGCTTGTATGCGTGCATTTCGTCTGCAATACAGATATTGCAGTTCAGGGAATCCTGCGCATCCGGATTCGCTGCAAGAGGCTGAATGTAGAAGCTTTCGCCGTCCTGCTGATAGCTGATCCGGTGTGTGTTGATGTTGTTCGTGACCTTTATGCTGCCTCCGTGTGCAGCATCCTCTCCCATGTGCCGGATGTTGTAGTCGATGAAGTTGAACGCTTCCAAAGATTGCTGCATAGCAGCGGAAACGATATAGGTCTTTGAACCTGATTTCCTATATAGCAGCGACAGCGCCCATGCG
>JAEIGA010005315.1_pt1 | contig 19725 bp, 18 predicted proteins | sample 9270691 | NCBI WGS metagenome assembly JAEIGA01 (sample SAMN17057246, study PRJNA624740) | gut metagenome | biome: biome; isolation source: fecal sample | host: Bos grunniens | place: China: Xizang | collected 2019 | reverse complement strand
CGCGAACAGTAGCTGTTGAGCGGATGTCACCGTGCAAGAAATGAATGTCTGCTACGAGCTCTTGAGCCTTCAAGTTAGCTACGGTAGCTTGTACTTGTTCCTCACTTTGGAAAGGAATAAAACATGTGATATTTTTCATATCTTATAAAAGTCTATTATTTGATTACAGAATATGGTATTGCACGAACGCTTCGATAGCTTCGTATTCAGCCAAACCTAGGTCAGCGTATATTTTAGCGGTATCGTGATTACGATCCTCAGCGCGTTGCCAGAATAGTCTCTCATCATCTCCCATGAAAGGTGCCGACTCCATTTGGCTAGCATGTTTGAGAATAGAGTTTCGTTTTGAACGGAGTTCCTCAGGTGACATAGGTACAGCCATTTCAATGAGGTCAAGTTCCCACTCCATCCATGCGCCTCGGTACATCCAGATGCGGCAATCTTTGAGCCACTCGTCCCATGCAGTTGAGTGTTTGAGCTCGTCCAATGCCGCAAGCACAGCGTCAAGACATACACGGTGTGTGCCGTGAGGATCAGCCAGGTCACCTGCGGCGAAGATTTGTTGTGGCTTAACCTCTTCTAGGAGAGCTTTTACGATGTCTACATCAGCTTGCGAGAGAGGGCCTTTTTTGATGGTGCCAGTCTCATAGAAAGGCAAGTTGAGGAAGTGGATATTTTCTGTAGGAAGACCCATATAACGGCAAGCTGCGGTGGCCTCACCACGGCGAATAAGCGCTTTGAGGTTGAGGATTTCGCGGGTGTCGTTATCGCCCACTTTTTCATTGTGGAAGAAGTGCATATACTCGTCATACTTGACTTCGATAATATTATCTTCGGGAAGCAGCATCTGCTTGTATCCCTTCATAAAATCCATGAAGCGTACAACCTCCTCGTCGCAAACGGCGATACAACCACTTGTCTCGTAGGCTACATGTACATTGTGGCCTTGCTTGATGAGGCGTTGGAATGTTCCACCCATTGAGATAACATCGTCATCAGGGTGAGGAGAGAAGATGACAATGTCTTTTGGGTATGGATTAGCACGCTCAGGACGGTTGGTGTCGTCTGCATTAGGTTTTCCACCTGGCCATCCAGTGATGGTATGCTGGAGGTCGTTGAAGACTTTGATATTGCAGTTGTATGCTGAATCGAATTTTGTAATGAGCTCGCTGAGTCCGTAGTCGTTGTAATCCTTGTTGGTGAGTTTGAGAATAGGCTTTTTGGTTTGCTCACAGAGCCATACTACAGCACGACGAACGAGTTGGTCGGTCCACTCGCAGTTGGTCACCTTCCAAGGATGATTGATACGAGTGAGTTTGCTAGCGGCTTCTAAATCTAGAATAAACGAAGCATTTTTATGAAGTTGCAAGTATGATGCAGGACAACTAGATGATGCAGTTTCTTCAATAGCTTGTTGAACAATGTTAGCCTTGTGTTGACCAAACGCAAGCAGAATAACCTCTTTGGCATGGAGAATGGTGTCTATTCCCAAAGTGATAGCGCAAGTAGGAACTTGCGTGACATTACCAAATAGTGATTTTGCATCTACGCGTGAGTTGTCGTCCATGATTACTAGACGAGTAGAGGAGTTAGGTTGTGTACCAGGCTCATTCATGGCGATGTTGCCCCATTGACCAATACCCAAGACTTGCACGTCTATTCCACCTTCTGCAATAATGGCTTTTTCGTATTCTTCGCAAAATGTAAAAATAGTTTCTTTTGGTAGATCACCAGGGAATGTATGCACATTCTCAGGTAGGATGTCTATATGCTCGATAAGTTGGTTTTGTATTTGTGCCATACTACCTAGGCTGAGGTCAGCCAAAGGATAGAATTCGTAAGAACCAAAGATTACTACATTTTTAAAGCTCAATCCTTCCTCTTTGTGAAGGCGAACGAACTCTACGAACAAGTCGCGCATTGAGCGCCCTGAAGCCAAAGATAATACGGTCTTTTTACCTTTGGAATCGTGGCTCTTAATGAGCGTGGCAATACGAGAAGCAACAGTAGAGATGCCCTCTCTAGGGGTTTCTACGACGGTTGTGTTTACATGTTCCATGCGAGTAACACGAGATTGCTCGTATGCGTCAGATGGGCGATACAATTTCTCCGCAACTTTGCTCAAAGAAATCATTTGGCTAAGATTATTTCTCATAAATGTATGTGTTGTTATAAATATCCAATTTTAGGAGTTGGAATGTCGTACTTGCGATAATGCACAATTAACCAAACTAAATCGAGTGCAAAATTACCTAATTTTGTGCAAATTCACAAGAGGTAAGGTAAAAAAAGTATTTTTTTAATTATTTTTGTATGTTATACAACATAATTACTAATTGTCTCCTTGCTAGTGTGCAAAAAAATGGTTACCTTTGCATGCTATTTCATAGTATGCCTATTTCATATGGAGAATATTATAAAAAAGATATACGATTATGATTTTAATTGCAGATTCAGGTTCTACAAAGACGCACTGGTGTTTGATGGCTGCAAATGGCCACAGCAGTGAGTATTTTACAGACGGTATCAATCCTTTTCAGCAAACATCTGACGCTATTAAAAATAGCATTAGTAATCAATTGCTGCCTAAAATGGCAAGCGAGATGTGGGCTGGTAAGATTATAAATGTTTTCTTTTATGGAGCAGGTTGTACTCCTGAGAAGATTCCTGTGGTAGTCTATGCTTTGGAGGATATCTTCAAGGGTGCTAAGATTGAGGTGTATTCCGATATGGTGGGTGCCGCTTGTGGCTTGTTGGGTGAGCAAGAAGGTGTGGCTTGTATCTTGGGCACTGGTGCCAATTCATGCTATTGGAATGGCAAGGAGATTACCAAGAATGTTCCTGCGTTGGGCTTTATCCTTGGTGACGAGGGTAGTGGTGCCGTGCTCGGCAAACGCCTTGTGGCTGATCTCTTGAAGAACCAGCTTAGCGATGAACTCAAGGAGAAATTCTTGACTCAATATGGTATTACAGCTGCGGATATCATTGAGAATGTATATCGTAAACCATTCCCAAATCGTTACTTAGCCTCATTGAGCAGATTCTGCTCGGAAAACATGGATAATCCATTGATAGCACAGTTGGTTTATGATCATTTTGATTACTTCGCTAAGCGTATTTTGCCACAATATCCAGTTCTGCCAGTAGGTTTTATCGGTTCGATTGCTTATTACTATCAAGATGTATTGAAGAAGGTGTTGGCGGATAATGGTTTCCAAGTGGGTAAAATATTGCAGGGCCCTATGGAGGGGTTGAAGGAGTATCACAAGAAAGATGTCGTACCTACTATGTAATGAATTAATACTGGTTGTCTGCATGCGTCCTGACTCTTTGTGAGGGTGTGACGGGGTAGATGGCAATACAAAGTGAATATATGACGGAGTTTAAAAAGATAACAGAGCAAAGTTCGTTGCACGAAAATTTGGACGAAAAGTCTGTAGGACAATTGCTCGTTGAGATGAATGAGGAAGATCAAAAGGTGGCTTTGGCTGTTAAGGAATGTATTCCTCAGATAGAGAAATTGGTAGAAGGGATTGTAGAGCGTATGAAGCAAGGCGGTCGCATTTTCTATATGGGTGCGGGTACCAGTGGTCGTTTGGGCGTCTTGGATGCGAGTGAGATTCCTCCTACTTTTGGCATGCCGCCTTCTTTTGTAATAGGATTGATAGCAGGCGGAGATCATGCATTGCGTAATCCGGTGGAGAATGCAGAAGACGATCCTGAGAAGTCATGGAAAGAATTGCTAGAACATGACATAACCACTCTAGATACTGTGGTTGGTATAGCGGCTTCTGGTACAACTCCTTATGTTATAGGTGCGCTTGAGCGCGCGCGTGAGTTTGGATGCTTGACTGCTTCTGTTTCTTGTAATCCAGGATCACCTGTAGGACAAGTGGCCGAAATTGCTATTGAGCCAATGGTAGGCCCTGAGTTTGTGACGGGTTCTACTCGTCTCAAATCGGGTACTGCGCAGAAGCTAGTGTGCAATATGATTACCACTATCACGATGATTAAAATGGGTCGTGTCAAAGGTAATAAGATGGTTAATATGCAGCTGTCTAACAAGAAGTTAGTGGATCGTGGTACACGAATGTTGGTGGACGAGTTGGGCTTGGATTATGACAAGGCAAAAGACTTGCTCCTCTTGCACGGTGGTGTAAAAAAAGCCATGGATGCATATAAGGAGAACAAATAAGTGAATAGAAAACAATAACTAAGCAGCGGCTGTGTGGTCGCTGCTTTTTTTGTCCGTATGAAGTCTAAAATGATGTGTGTTTGAAAGTATTGTAATAACTTTTTCGTTAAAATTTGCATATATGCAATATTTTTCGTATCTTTGCACGCTATTTTTATGCAGTAATGCGAATACTTAAATAATAATGTGAAATATTAACTGTTAATTATCAACTACAAATATGGGTTTTATTGATATTATTACCAAATTGTTTGGCAACAAGTCGCAAAAGGATATGCAGGCGATTATGCCATATGTAGAGAAAATAAAAGCGGTCTATGCGAGGATAGATGCTTTGAGTGATGATGAGCTTCGAGCACATAGTGCGTCTTTGATGCAGCGTTTGCAGGATGCTGTGGCGGCTGATAAGACTAAGATTATTGAATTGAAGGCTAGTATCGAATCGCTAGATATTGATAAGCGCGAGAAAGTTTACAACGAGATAGATCGTTTGGAGAAGGAGGTCTTGAATATTTATGACAAGACGCTGAATGATATTCTTCCAGATGCATTTGCAGTGGTAAAGAGTACCGCTCGCCGTTTTGCTCAAAATGAGACAATAGTTGTGACGGCAACCCAAATGGATCGTGATTTGGCCGCAGATGTACGCTTTGATTTCGTGGAGATTGATGGCGATAAGGCTATCTATCATAACTCTTGGGTTGCTGGTGGTAACGAAGTGGTATGGGATATGGTGCACTATGATGTGCAGCTCATCGGTGGTGTGGTTCTTCATGGAGCCGTTAAAAATGATAAAGAGCAACGAGGTTCAATCGCCGAAATGGCTACGGGTGAAGGTAAGACCTTGGTAGCTACTTTGCCTGTATTCCTTAATGCGTTGACGCATGAGGGTGTGCATGTGGTGACCGTAAACGATTACCTGGCTAAGCGTGACTCTGAGTGGATGGGTCCTCTCTATATGTTTCATGGATTGACAGTGGATTGTATTGATAAGCATAAGCCAAATTCTGACGAGCGCCGTCGTGCATATGCGTGTGATATTACATTTGGTACCAACAATGAGTTTGGTTTTGACTACCTCCGTGATAATATGGCGACTAGTCCAATGGACCTTGTGCAACGCGGACATAACTATGCTATTGTGGATGAGGTGGACTCTGTCTTGATTGATGATGCGCGTACGCCACTGATTATCAGCGGACCAGTTCCTAAGGGCGAAGACCAACTCTTTGATGAATACAAGCATCGTGTAGAGCTTCTCGTGCGTACTCAAAACACCCTGACAACCAAGCTCCTTGCGGAGGCAAAGGCCAAGATGGCAAGTGCCGATGAAAAGGAGCGTGAGGCAGGTGAATTGGCACTCTTCCGTGCATACAAAGGTATGCCTAAAAGCAAGGCGCTTATCAAATATCTCAGCGAACCAGGTGTGAAAGTGCGCTTGCAGAATACGGAGAAGTTCTATCTTCAAGAGAATGAGAAGAATATGCATATCGCTACCGACGAACTTTATTTCGTTATTGATGAGAAGCATAAGACCATTGAGCTTACCGATAAAGGTATTGATACGCTGACTGGTAATATGGAAGATACTCAGTTCTTCGTGCTTCCTGATGTGGGTAGCGAGGTGGCTGAAATCGAAAAAGCAGGTCTCTCTGATGAAGAAAAGCGTCAAAAGAAAGATGAGGTGTTGGCTAATTATAGTATCAAGTCAGAGCGTGTTCATACGGTACATCAATTGCTAAAAGCATATACCCTCTTTGAGAAAGATGTGGACTATATCATTGACGATAACCAAGTTAAGATCGTGGACGAACAGACTGGTCGTGTGATGGATGGTCGTCGTTGGTCGGATGGCTTGCACCAAGCGGTAGAGGCTAAGGAGAATGTGAAAGTGGAGGCAGCTACCCAAACATTTGCTACCATCACGCTCCAAAACTACTTCCGTATGTACCACAAACTTTCTGGTATGACAGGTACTGCTGAGACGGAAGCAGGTGAGTTCTATAATATCTACAAGTTAGATGTGGTGGTTATCCCCACCAATAGACCAATCGCTCGTGATGATATGAATGATCGTATCTATCGCACAAAGCGTGAGAAATATAATGCTGTGATTGAGGAAGTGGTAGAGCTTGTTAAGGCAGGTCGTCCAGTATTGGTTGGTACTACTTCTGTGGAAATCAGTGAGTTACTTAGCCGAATGTTGAATATTCGTAAAATCAAACATAATGTATTGAATGCTAAGTTACACCAACACGAGGCAAATGTCGTGGCCGAGGCAGGTCGCCCAGGTGTGGTAACTATCGCAACTAATATGGCGGGTCGTGGTACGGATATCAAACTCACCAAAGAGGTCAAGGATGCAGGAGGTCTTGCTATCATCGGTACGGAGCGTCACGAGAGCCGTCGTGTGGACCGTCAGTTGCGTGGTCGTGCTGGTCGTCAAGGTGATCCAGGTAGTTCTGTGTTCTATGTAAGTATGGAGGATGATCTTATGCGTATGTTCGGCTCTGATCGTTTGGCTGGTTTGATGGATAAGATGGGCTTCCAAGAGGGTGAGATGATTGAGCATAATATGATTTCTTCTTCAATTGAGCGTGCACAAAAGAAGGTGGAAGAAAATAACTTTGGTATGCGTAAGCGACTTATCGAGTATGATGATGTGATGAATCAACAACGAAATGTCATCTACGCAAAGCGCCATCATGCTCTCATGGGCGAGCGCATAGGTGTGGATATTACCAATATGATTTATGATACGGCGGATGCACTGATTGCCAATGCTCGTGACATGATGGATTATGAGGCTCTTCAACTAGATGTGATGCAGGTGTTTGCAATGGAGGTTCCGTTTAGCGAGGATGCTTTCCGTACGGGCAAAGAGAGCGCCTTGGCGGATCAGCTAGCAGATGCAGCCCTTGATACCTTTAAACGCCGTATGGAAACATTGCAAAAGGTGGCATATCCTGTTATTAAAAAGGTGTATGAGGAGCGTGGCGCAATGTATGAGAACATTCTCGTACCTATCACAGATGGTAAGAAAGTGTACAATATAGCCGTTAATTTGAAGGCGGCTTATGAGTCTGAGTGTCGTGAAATTATTCGTGAGTTTGAGAAGCGCATGGTGCTCTATGTTATTGATGATGAGTGGAAAGACCATCTCCGTCAATTGGATGAGTTGAAGCAATCAGTACAAAATGCTAGTTATGAGCAAAAAGATCCATTGCTTATCTACAAGTTAGAGTCCTTCAATATCTTCCGTCAGATGCTTGATGCGTTCAACCGTCGTACTATCTCTATTCTCTTCCGCGGACAGATACCTAACCGCGATCCAGAGGAGGTGCGCCAAGCTCATGCGCAACAACGACATGACTATTCTCGCTATCGTACTCAGAAGGATGCTGTGGCTCGTGCAGCGGCAGCAAGTGGACAAGCTGCTGCGGCTAATCGTGATACTCGCGAGCAACAACGCCCAGAGCCACTTCGTGTAGAGAAGAAACCTCGTCCAAATGACCCATGTCCTTGTGGATCAGGTAAGAAATACAAACAATGTCACGGTAAAGCGGAAGCATAATGTTAAATTTCGTAACATGGAATGTAGATCCGATATTGATTCATATCGGTGATGGCGGTGTCAGATGGTATGGCTTACTATGGGCCATAGGTATCTATTTGGCATTCTTGATTCAAGTCAAGCTTTATAAAAACGAGAATTGCCCTAAGGAATGGCCAGATAAACTCTTCATGTGGATGGTGATTGGACTCATCATTGGAGCACGAGTAGGCCATTGCTGGTTCTACGAATGGCATGATGTGACAGCACCAGGTATGGCTGCTTATTGTGATTATATGGGCATTTCTACGGATCCAGTTCAAATATTTGGTTGGACCATCAACTTTCGTAATCCATACATAGAACACCCTCTGCGCTTGCTTAAGATTTGGGAGGGAGGTCTTTCTAGTCATGGTGGTGCCTTTGGCCTGCTGACAGCAGCATGGTTGTTGAATCGCAAAGTGTTCTCTAAGGAGCCTCAGTTCCATACTTCTATGCTATGGATTATGGATCGTCTCGTTGTGGGCGTATGTGTAACCGCTACTTTGATTCGTTTGGGCAATCTGATGAACTCCGAGATATATGGTACTCCTACTGATTTGCCTTGGGGATTTATCTTTGTTCGAGATGGGCAAACAGAGCCTTGTCATCCTACACAAATATATGAAATGCTGTATTGTATTGTTGGCTTTGTGGTAACTTGGCTAATGTACTGGAAGGGCAAGGCGTACAAACGAGAGGGTTTGCTTCTAGGAGTATTCTTGGAGATCATATTCTTTACGCGTTTTATGCTTGAATTTATTAAGAACGACCAAGAAGCTTTTGAGGCGAATCATCTGTTGAATATGGGACAATTGCTCTCTTTGCCATTTATTATTTGGGGAATCTATTTGATTATTCGAGCATATAAACGACCAGCCTTGTCTTGAGAAACTACTATTGGGTTATAGTGTTATTTTGCATGTGCCTAGCACCGGTATCTGTTGCGCAGACAATAGATGAAGACGCTATGCTCCTTGAGATTATAGCCCAACAGAGTCGTGATTTGCAGAGTCGTGATACGATGTTTGTGGGGGATTCGGCTATCGTCTTGTGCGATACGATGTGGAAGAGATACTCGCATCCTTTGTGTATTCGTTTGATGTATGTGCCTGAGTCGTTTCCGTCTCTGCTTGATACTGTGTCAAAAACGGTCATGTCGGTAGATAAAATACGAAGTGAAGCAAGGCGATTCCTTATTCAAAATCATGCAGATTTATTTGTATCAGTCAGTGATTCAAATCGCTTGAAGGCCGTTGAAGTAGGCAAACTAAAAGTACAGCGTGCCAAGGTAAAGGATGTTAATAATGAGCGGTTGGAGGCTGCTCGTGCTTTAAGGGAAGTAAAGTCTCATTGGAGAAAGGAAGCCAATATAGCATTGCAGATGACGCAGAATTATGCGACAGAGAATTGGCAACAAGGAGCGGTGAATTCATTTTCTTTGTTGTGGAGCGCAAAAGCTTTTGCTAATTATAAAAAAGGTAATATCTCCTGGAATAATACGGCGGAATGGCGTCTTGGTGTGAGTACTGTTAGTGGAGATACTTTGCGTAAAATGAATACAACGGACGATGTATTCCAACTGTATAGCAAATTTGGTTATCAAGTGCATAAAAAATGGTATGTGACATTCTCTGCTGATTTTCGAACCAACTTGTTTCCTAGTTATCGCACGAACTCAATGGAGTTTATAACCACATTTCTAACTCCGATAAGATATTCGATGGGTGTCGGTATTGATTATAAACCTATAAAGGGATTCTCAATAAATGTATTACCTGTAACATACAAGTTGGTATACGCTAATCACAGTGATCCACAACGCGTTAATGTGACCGATTATGGAATTGAAGCAGGGTGTGATATTCTAAATGAGGTGGGTAGCTCCTTGCGTTTGGAATGGCTGTGGAAACCACTTCATGAAATAGAACTGACTACTAAGTTTTATTTCTTTACCAATTACCAACAAATAGAGACGGAATTAGTGATTGATGCTAATTTTATTATCAATAGATATCTTTCGGCTAAGATTATGTTGCATCCGCGTTACGACGGAACGGTTGAGAGAGTGTCAGGTGAAAAGGTGAAATTACAATTTAAAGAACTTATTAGTGTGGGTTTTGCGCATAAGTTTAAATAGCATATAAAATGGATAAGCAATCGATAAGAATAGTTTACATGGGCACACCAGATTTTGCAGTGGAAAGTTTGCGTGCCTTGGTTGAAGGGGGATATAATGTAGTGGCGGTTGTGACGATGCCTGACAAACCAGCAGGAAGAGGCCATCGCCTACAGTTTTCTGCGGTCAAGCAATATGCCCTATCAGTAGGATTACCATTGCTTCAACCTGAGAATTTAAAGAGTCAGCAGTTTTTGGATGAATTGCAGTCTTATAATGCAGATTTACAGATAGTTGTGGCGTTTAGGATGCTGCCAGAATTGGTGTGGGATATGCCTCGCTTAGGCACATTTAATCTCCATGCTTCTCTCCTTCCTCAATATCGTGGAGCAGCTCCGATTAATTGGGCCGTCATGAACGGTGATACAGAGACGGGAGCTACCACTTTTATGCTCCAACACGAAATAGATACGGGTAATATTATCCTACAAGAACGCATGCCAATTGCCTCTGACGAGAATGTTGGATCTGTTCACGATCGTCTCATGATGATGGGGGCTGGGTTGGTGACTCGTACGGTAGACTTGATTATTGATAGTGAGAATAATGGACAACCAGTTCCTACTATTTCGCAAGACACGATTAAAAGTTCTGCCTTGTCAGTTGCGCCTAAGATTTTTAAAGATACATGTGCCATAGATTTTGCCCGTACTGCTGAGCAAATTCGCAATCATGTGCGTGGTTTGAGTCCTTATCCAGCAGCGTGGATAGATAAAATGCCTAAGGGTCATCCTTTGGTGGATTTGCTACGTGGAGCGAAGGTGTACGATGTGGCGGTAGCGAATCAAGCGGAGAAGAAGGGACATATTATTTTGCCATGTTCGGATGGTTATATTGATATACTTGAACTTCAATTGCCCGGAAAAAAACGCATGAACGCAGCTGCTCTGCTTAATGGCTTGCAATCTGCTAAACACTAAACACTCAAAACACTAAATAGATAATGGTTATCGCTATTTTTGGAAATACTCTCCGCTCGGAAACGGTTCGCGAAGTGAGACATATTATTGAGTTCTTGCAGCTTCGTGGCGTTGATATTGTTTTATCTCAAGAATTAAGACACGAGGCTGTCAATCGTGAGTTTCCTTCGGTGGAGGATTTTATAGCTCACACAGGTGAAACGATTGATTTTGCCTTGTCCGTAGGCGGCGATGGTACATTCCTTACCACAGCATCATTGGTGGGTCATTTGGATATTCCTATTCTGGGTATCAATTGTGGGCATTTAGGTTATCTTGCAGAGGTACAGACGGATAATATTGATGCTGTGTTGGATCAGTTGATATCCAACAATTATACCATAGAGCAGCGTCGTATGTTAGAGGTGTCATGTCAGTATGATGGTAAAATAGTGTCTCCATTTGCCCTCAATGAGGTGGCTGTACTCAAATCGGGTTTGAGTAGTATGATTACCATCGATGTTACGCTCAATGGTGAATTCTTGCATAATTATAAGGCGGATGGATTGTTGATAGCGACTCCTACGGGCTCGACAGCTTACAATCTAAGTGTAGGAGGACCATTATTGGAACCTCATGTTAATGCGATTATTCTCACACCAGTTGCTACTCATAGTCTTAATATTCGACCTTTAGTGGTGCTTGATGATAGTTTGATTGATATTAAGATATCTAGTCGTAATGGTAGCTATTTGCTTAGTGTGGACGGACGCAGCCAAGTTTTGAGCCAAGATGTCCAATTGCATATTGAGCGTTCGCAACGCACGATTAAATTGGTTCGTATCAATGGTCAAACATTCATGCAGTCGCTTAAAGAAAAATTAAACTGGGGAAAATAGTACTGGACTTAAATGGTTGATTACGAGGCTTTAATAGCAAAGTATTGTGCGGGGAATAAAGAGTTGCAATTGATCTTGCTGGCGCACTCTCGTCAGGTGGCAGATCGAGCTCTCGCTATCCTCAAGGTCCATCCAGAATGGATTGAGTCGGGCGAGGTTGATCCTGTTTTTGTAGAAGAAGCTGCAATGTTGCATGATATAGGTGTGGTGCTTTGTGATGCTCCTCGCATTCATTGCTTAGGGTCGCATACTTATATTGAGCACGGCTATTTAGGTGCTGAGATTCTACGCCAAGAAGGATTGCCCAAGCATGCTGCGGTGGCAGAGCGTCATACAGGTACGGGAATATCCTATGAGCAAATAATCCGCGAACAATTGCCAATTCCATTACAAGATTATACTCCCCAAACATTAGAAGAGCGGCTGATATGCTATGCGGATAAATTCTATTCTAAAACGAGGATTGGAGAGGATAAACCAATGTCTAAGATTCGTTTGCATCTGTGGAAGTACGGCTCCGATACGGTAAAGCGTTTTGATGAACTGCAAGTTTTGTTTGAGCCTCACGCAAACCTCTGATCTTATGCTTGTTTATAATCTGGAGAGACGACTTGGTGGAATCTCGCCGTACCATGTCGAGTGATTGTAATTTTTTTTTGAGAAATTTAGCACATATCTTGCATATGTGCTTTTTTTTTTGTACCTTTGCAGCGATTATGACTCGATTAAGTGTGAATATAAATAAGGTGGCTACACTGCGCAACGCGCGGGGTGGAGAATTGCCTGATGTGGTGCGGTTTGCCCAGGATTGTGAATCTTTTGGTGCAGAGGGGATTACGGTGCATCCTAGGCCTGACGAACGCCATATTACACGCGCGGATGTGTATGCGCTCAAGGATGTTGTGGCTATGGAATTTAATATTGAGGGTAATCCAGAGCCAGCATTTATGAATCTAGTTTTGGATGTAAAGCCAGCGCAAGTGACGCTTGTTCCAGATGCGGTGAATCAGCTTACGAGTAATCATGGATGGGATACGAAGGCGCATTTGGCAAAGCTTACGGCGATTGTTCAGAGCTTTAAGAATGCAGGGATTCGTGTTTCTGTGTTTGTTGATCCAAATCCTGAGATGGTGGAGTATGCAGCCAAGGCGGGCGCAGATCGTGTAGAGTTATATACGGGGCCTTATGCGCAGATGTATGGTGAGGATCCGCAGGCTGCCATAGAGGCATATCGTCCCGCAGCGGAGAAGGCGCGCGAACTTGGTCTGGGGCTTAATGCGGGTCATGATCTTAATTTGCTTAATCTCAATGCTTTTGCTACGGCGTTCCCTTGGTTGGACGAGGTGAGTATTGGACATGCGCTTATTGCAGATGCGTTGTATCTAGGAATAGAAGAAACTATAAAACAATACAAATATGCTCTTTCAAATTCAAACTGAAATTGACACAATGGTGACTGCGGTACAGGATACTGTGGCTGTGTTGGAAACTGCTCCAGTGGCTGAGAATTCTATTCAATTGCTTGAGATGGCTAAACTGGGAGGATGGGTGATGCTTGTGCTGGCTATAATGTTGGCGTTTGCAATTTACTTGTTTATTGAGCGATTGGTGGTTCTGGTGAAGGCAACTCGTGAGGATAAGACTTTCATGAATCGTATTCGTGATTATATCAAAGAGGGTAAGATTGATTCTGCGCAGAAGCTTTGTCGCAAAGAGGGTACTCCAGCTGCGCATATGATAGAGAAAGGTATTACCCGTATTGGTCGTCCTATGCAAGATGTGCAAGTGGCTATTGAGAATGTGGGTAACATAGAGGTGAGTAAGTTGGAGAAAGGTCTTGTCTTGATGGCTACTATTGCTGCGGGAGCACCTATGTTGGGCTTCTTGGGTACGGTGCTTGGTATGATTCAGACTTTTTATAATATGGCGCAGAATGCGAGTGGTGTAATTGAGATAGGCGCTTTGTCTGATGGTATGTATCAGGCGATGGTGACCACAGTGGGAGGCTTGATAGTGGGCATTTTGGCTATGTTTGCGTACAATCTTTTGGTATCTCGTATTGATCGTGTTGTTCGTCAGTTGGAATCTCGCACTATGGAGTTTATGGATCTGCTTAATGAGCCGGTCTAATCCTCATCTTTAAACTATAAACTTTCAACTGAAGTTATGGCTCTGAAAAGACGAAATAGGGTAGAAGCTATGTTTGCGATGTCGTCGATGACCGACCTCATCTTTCTTCTGTTGCTATTTTTTGTGATGGCAAGTACGATGTCTTCGCCTAATGATATTAAAATCAATCTGCCTACATCCCGAGCTAATACTGCTACCAAGCAAGTTGTAGCTAAGGTGAGTATTGATAATTTAGGCAATTATTATGTAGCACTTGGCAGGCAAACTCCAGTCACAATCGCAGCAGAAGATTTAGAGGCGTATCTTACTATGATTCAGCAGCAAGATAGTACTATGTACATAGCGCTCCATGCAGATCAAGATATCTCATATCGCAATGTGGTGCATGTCTTGGATATTGCTAATCAACATAAAATGAAAATTGTAATCGCGACAAAGAAGTGAGAAGGCAATTTCAATCTCATATCATCGCTTTTATCGGTACGCTGATAGTTCTATGCCTAATTCTGTTGCTGTTGTGGTTCCTTCGGGTGAAGGCTCCTGTGCAGCCGGAGGACGAAGGCATCGTAGTTGTTTTTGGCAATGCAGAAGAAGGTGGAGGCATGTCTGATGTAAGCGACTTAGATGAAGTTACTCAAATAGAGCAAATCCCCGCACCTGCAGAGGATGCTCTTCCTACGGATAATGAATTGCTTGTTCAAGATGACGAGGAGTCGCTAGAGTTGGCTAAGCAAGCTGCTGAGGAGGCAAAGCGCAAGGCCGAGCAAGAAGAATTGCTCCGCAAGCGTCAAGCCGAGCAGGCTCGTTTGGAGGCCGAGCGTATTGCGCAAGAAAAAGCCTTAGCTGAGAAAAAGGCAAAAGAACAAGAGGCTATTGATAAGGCTAATGCGTTGATGGCTAACTTTGGGCAAGCGGGTGCAGACGAAGGTGCTAATGCGAAAGAAGATTCTAACACAGGTATGGGCGCTGACGGTCATACAGAAGGTGCTGCTACGGTTGGTCCTGACGATGTGATTGCGAAGATAAATGGCCGTAAAGTAGTGTCGCTGATGAAGCCTAATAATACCTTTACACAAGAAGGTACTGTAAGGGTTCAAATTTGGGTAGATGTCAAGGGTAATGTAACTAATGCAAAAGTTGTAGAAGGAGTCGTTGACCGTAGTACCCAGCAGTTGGCTATACAAGCAGCTTTAAAATCAAAATTTACGGAAGGAGATACACCTCAAATAGGTGAAATTACTTATATTTTCAAATTTAAATAACTAATAACAGTATGAATTACCTCTTCTTAGACAATGGCTTCGAGGAGATTGAAGCCATCACAACAATCGACCTTTTAAGACGAGCCAATATCGCATTGACAACCGTGTCTGTGACGGGGGTGGAAATGGTCTCAGGAGCACATAATATTGTGGTAAAAGCAGATAAACTTTTTGCTGCTGTTGACTTCTTGGATGCAGAGATGCTTATTCTGCCAGGTGGAGCAACTAAATTGCACGAGTGTCAACCGCTGTGTGATTTATTGTTGGCGCATAATGCACAGGATAAACTCATTGCTGCTATATGTGCTGCACCTTCTGTTTTAGGAAGACTTGGTATTCTCGCAGGTAAGCAAGCTACATGTTATCCTGGATTCGAACAGTATCTTGGCGAGAGCTATTTTGACGGTTTGGTGGTAGAATCAAAGAATGTTATTACAGCCAAAGGTCCTGGCTTGAGTTCTGACTTTGCTTTCTGCATTGTAGAGAAACTCGCTGGCGAAGAAGTAGCAGATCAAGTTTATGATGCTGCACAGTATTAAGTGATAATATACATATCACTTTGAGTAATATTGAGAAATTGCATTTTTTATATAGAGTATAGATGAAGAAATATTTACTTTTCTGTTTAGCACTTTGCATGACTGTAGTGGCTTTTGCTCAAGATACTGAGGAACAGGCATCACCATGGTCTTGTACTGGTTTGCTGGGGCTAAATGCCAGTGCTACTGGGCTTGTTAATTGGGCTGCGGGTGGTAATAATAACCTTAATGGTGTTGCTTTTGGCAAGGTGCGCTTGTTGTATGTAGAGGATAATCTATCTTGGGAGTCAAATCTTAATTTGGAGTATGGCGTTTCTTATATAGATCAAAAGGGCGATGCACTTCAAAAGTCAAGCGATGTGATTGATTTTAAGACCAAATTCGGTTGGCAATTCCACAAGGCATGGTACTTAACCGCTGCGGCTGGCTTTAAAAGTCAATTTGCATATGGACGAGCATATGATGGCACAAATGCTCCTGATCAGATTATTTCCAAATTCCTTTCGCCTTCTTATACCGATATTTCTGTCGGTATTGACTGGAAACCCAATTCTATATTCTCGCTCTACTTATCTCCAGTTGCAGGTCAGATTACTACTGCATATGTGGGGGATGCGGTGAATAATTCAATAAATACAAAGTACGCTGATTTGTATCCAACCGAGCAGTATAAGGAGGGATTTCGTACCTTCATGCAGGATAAATATGCTACATGGTCATATAGCAAGGTGGCGAATGCGGATGGCACTTATGACAAAATTTACAAAAGTTGCAAAGCTGAGTTAGGTCTCTCTTTTAAGGGGTCTATCAACTATACTTACAAGGATCTCAAGATTATCACTTCTGTGGGGCTTTTCACGCCATATGCATGGGATAAGACCGAGATGCATGATGCAAATGGATATTTGATAGGCTATCGCGATAATAATCGTCGTTTTGGTAACTTTGATGTGGATTGGGATGCTGCAATCTCATACCAATTCCTCAAGTGTCTCAATGTTACACTCTCTACTTCACTCAAATACTACAATGGTGTGAAGATTGCGGACAAAGAGGGTGTTCTTGCTGAGCGCGTACAGTTCAAATCTATTCTCGGACTTGGTGTAGGATATAGTTTCTAGTTATTCAACTTCTAACTTTCAACTACCTCGTGGATTCTCTAGATCAACTCTCTCAAAATCTCTCTCAACTCCTTGAGCAATATCAAGAATTGCAAGAGCAGGTGCGCCTCCTCAAAGAGGAGAATATTCGCAAACGAGAGGAGATTATGCAATCTCATGCCGAGTTGCAGCAATTAAAAAAGGATTATCATCATCTTAGAATTGCGCATGCCATGATTTCTGGAGAAGGACTTAATGAGGATGAGCGGCAAAAAGCAAAACAGCGACTTACTGCAATCATAAATCAAATTGATAAAGCACTCGAAACTCTCAAACAATAATACATGACACAAGCGGCTCTGCCGCATAAGATTTAGATTTTTTTACGATCTGCATTATGTCAGAGCCTCATAAGCAACATATTAATCTTCAGTTAGATGCGCACCAGATTTCCCTCAATGTGCAGGCGGATAAGGAGCACCTCTATCGCAAGGCTGCGGAGGTAATCAATGCGCGTTACAAATACTATCAACATGTTGCACCTAACAAATCTGCGGAACAAATATGGGTGTATGTAGCACTTGATATGGCTGTCAATTTGCAGGCTGATGCACACGCACATAGACTTCAACCTATTGATGAGAAAATACAAGAACTAAATAATATAATTTTACAACACATTAAATAATAAAAACTTATGATACTAAATGGATTAATAGCGCTTGCATGCTTGATTATCGGAGCATTAATTTGCTTTGTTATATTTAGATTTAACAGCAAGGGAATCATCCGTAAGGCAGAAGAAGAAGCGGAAGTAATCAAAAAGAACAAAATCATTGAGGCGAAAGAGAAGTTCATCGCTCTTAAACTTGAGCATGAGAACCATGTTCGTCAAGCAGAACAAAAACTCCATCAGCAAGAGCAGCGTCATCAGCAACGCGAGCAACAGCTCAATCAAAAGCAAAGTGAGGTGCAGCGTGCTCAAAATGAGTTGAATACACAACGCCAACAACTCGAGAACCAGCAAAAAGCGCTTGAGCATAAGACACAAGAGATAGATCGATTGCAACAAAAGGCAGAGCAACAATTAGAGCAGATTTCTGGTCTTTCTGCCGAGGAAGCAAAAAAACAACTTGTAGATGCTCTTCGTGATGAAGCTAAGACCGCTGCTATGGCCTACATCAACGACACTATGGATGAGGCACGATTAACGGCTAACAAGGAAGCCAAAAAGATTATCATCCAATCTATCCAGCGTATTGCTTCTGAAACAACAGTGGAAAATGCAGTTTCTGTGTTCCATATTGATAATGATGAGGTAAAAGGCCGTATCATTGGTCGTGAGGGCCGCAATATCCGTGCACTCGAAGCTGCTACTGGCGTGGAGATCGTTGTAGATGACACTCCTGAGGCTATCACCTTGTCTGCTTTTGACCCTGTTCGCCGCGAGATTGCTCGCCTTGCTCTCCATCAACTAGTGCAAGATGGTCGTATCCACCCTGCTCGTATTGAGGAAGTGGTGGCTAAAGTCACCAAGCAAGTGGAGGAGGAGATTATCGAAACAGGTAAGCGTACCGCCATTGATCTTGGTATCCACGGCTTGCATCCAGAGCTTATCCGCCTAGTAGGTAAGATGAAATATCGTTCTAGTTATGGACAAAACCTCCTTATGCACGCTCGCGAAACAGCTAATCTCTGTGCTGCTATGGCGGCAGAACTCGGACTCAATATCAAGAAAGCACGCCGAGCTGGTTTGCTTCACGATATCGGTAAGGTTAGCGACGAAGATATGGAGATGCCACACGCACAACTTGGTATGAAGCTTTGCGAGAAGTATGGAGAGAAACCAGATATCTGTAATGCGGTTGGTGCTCACCACGAGGAGTGTGAGATGGAGTCTATCATTGCTCCTATCGTGCAGGCCTGCGATGCTATTTCTGGCGCACGCCCAGGTGCTCGTCGCGAGATTGTGGAGGCTTATGTCAAGCGTCTCAACGACCTTGAGAATATCGCTATGTCTTATCCTGGCGTTACCAAGACTTATGCCCTCCAGGCAGGTCGCGAACTTCGTGTAATTGTAGGTGCAGACAAACTCAGCGACAAGGAGACCGAGCTGCTCTCGTTTGATATCGCTAAGCGTATACAAGATGAGATGACTTATCCTGGTCAAATCCGTATTACTGTTATTCGCGAAACCCGCGCCGTTTCTTACGCAAAATAATTGTTCATTCAATAATCAAGGAAAGCTACTCAATGTTGGGGTGGCTTTCTTTTTTTGTTATGACCTATAATTTATGTGTCACGGTCGTCTTGTGATCAACTTTCGCGCGTGCGCGCGTTCTATATAATATAATAGGATGAATTAATCGTATCTTAGCCTGTTTGCAAAACCAATTTGTCAAAATCGTTAAATACTCAAAATAATTCCTCTAAAATTTGCTCAATTCCGTGAAAAGCAGTACCTTTGCGCTCGATTTCGCGCCTGACGCAAGTGAGCGGTCAGATCAGGCGAGATGAGTAATGAGATGTAATGCTGAAAATCAGTAACTTACGAAAAAAGTAACCAAAGTGGTAAAAAAAGTTGCTTGAAAATTTGGTCAGTTCGTGAAAAAGCAGTACCTTTGCAGCCGATTTCGCAATGAACGCAAGTGAGCGAGAATGCACGGCGAAAGTCATTAAAAATGGTAATGCTGAAAATCAGCCACTTACAAAGAAAATGACAAAATAATGCAAAAAAGTTGCTTAAAAATTTGGTCAGTCCAAAAAAAAGCAGTACCTTTGCAGCCGATTTCGCAACGAACGAAAATTCAAGCGAAAAACAGTGATCTTTGAAAGATTGATTAATCAATGATGTAGTACAAGAGAGCAGAAATGCTCAATTGGGAAACTGAAAACGTGTAATACGATTTTATTATACGGTTCCCGTTAAT
>JAEIGA010005314.1_pt1 | contig 19726 bp, 12 predicted proteins | sample 9270691 | NCBI WGS metagenome assembly JAEIGA01 (sample SAMN17057246, study PRJNA624740) | gut metagenome | biome: biome; isolation source: fecal sample | host: Bos grunniens | place: China: Xizang | collected 2019 | reverse complement strand
GCCTTATCTTTGTATCTTACACAGGATGCATGGGCAAGAACAGTATTTTGCTTTGCTGTTGCAAGGAGATAACAAAAGCTTACACCTGTATTGAAAGTAAGCCATTGGGCATGATTTGAACCTGCTAAAGATAAATTAGCTTCTCTATAGTCAGCACTGATCCATAATTTTCCATTTACTACTTCAGATCCTGGCTGAGTAAATTCAAAATAATGTCCAGACTCATTTTTGTAGACAGACAAAGTAATAAAGCCTGGTTCTGCTATGCCCTTGTTGGAATAGACCAATGTGGCCTCCTCATTTTGGTTATCTTCACAAAGAGTTAATCTGAAGAGTTGCTTGTCATCTTCTGAAATGCATTCTGCTGTTACCTTGAATGGGTGGTATGGCCCATCCAGCTTAGCTGCAACTGCGGTATATAGTTCTATTCCAGCAATGTCAAAAATATGTTCTGCAACCTTGAATTTCATCGCACTCACGTTCATCCCGATTTTAGTAAACGCAAATATCGTAAGAGGTTCTATATTTTCAAAATTATTTTAAATAGACTCGTTGAGTGTTGTATATCAGTACGTTCTTATGATGTTGTTATAGTTCTAAAAAACTTTTAATTATGATAAATATTGCCTAATTTTGTATTTGATTATTTTTGAGTTTATGCTGGATTGTACCTTGCTGCTGGATAGCGCTGATCAATTCGGCCTAAGGGAGGGCGTGTATAATTTTCCTCATAACGCTAAGAATGGATTATTCTTGGTGTCCTTTGTTGTACATATCCCCTTTAGGTAAAGTGTTTTAAGTCCTTATTAGGGATTTTAAATTAATCAATGTATGGCACTATATTATTCATTTCTCTTCATAATTGCCCTTATCTGCACATGGTGGATTTTTAAAAAAATTTTGAAGATAGCTGTTCTGAAAGATATAGTTGATAACCCGAATGTCAGAAAACTCCAGAAAGCCCCAGTTCCTGTTCTTGGTGGAATTGCCGTTTTTTTTGGAATTGTAACGTCAATGACGGTCACAGGACTTTTTTATGAGACGTCTTCTTTGTTTGCCATAATGGGACTTATGGTAATTATGACATATGTTGGAACAATGGACGATATACTGTCATTATCGCCCAAGTCTCGTTTTCTTATTGAGATAGCCATGGTGTTATTGTTGATTTTCTGCAATCATTATTCGTTGGATAACTTTCATGGCTTATGGGGAATATGGAATATACCAGGCTATATATCTGTGCCTCTCACTGTCTTTGTATGTGTTGGCATTATCAATGCAATCAATCTGATTGATGGAGTGAATGGCTTGTGCTCTGGTTTCTGTATTATGGCTTGTGCCATCTTTGCTGTAGCTTTTATATGTGCTGATGATAAGGAATCTGCTTCTTTGGCAGTTTTATCAGTTGGTGCTTTGATACCATTCTTTTTCCATAACGTTTTTGGATTAAAATCAAAGATGTTTTTAGGAGATAGCGGTTCTTTACTAATGGGAACCATCATTTCATCGTTAGTAATAAGCGCGCTGAATTCTGATTCGCTTCTTGCAGCAAAGGTTGATACGAATTTTGGCCTCATACCTTTTACAATTGCGATTCTTGCAATTCCGGTTTTTGATACTTTAAGGGTTATGATTTATAGAATAATAAATGGCTGTTCGCCGTTTAAGCCAGATACGAATCATCTCCATCATCTTTTATTTGAAATTGGATTTTCACATATCGGAACAACAGTTTACATTATTATATCAAACTGCATAGTTATTCTATCATGGTTTGTAGCATATAGATTAGGACTATCCGTGGATATACAGTTATATGTAGTCATCTTTTTGGGCTTCTTGAATACTTTCGGATTCTATATGTTGGTAAAAATAATGCAGAGAAATAAATCAAATAGTTACATAAAGCTTAAAAATTTTGCACAATCTACACATTTGGGCCATACAAAAGGATATAAATGGTTGAGGGCCTTAATGGATAAGAATTGCAGCAACATTAAATCTGAAATGAATTAATATTTTTTTAGTATGATCAGACGAAATATAATATCGATAATTTATCTGCTCGCATTAGTTATGATAACTGTACCTGCACAGGCACAGATGACAGATGATGCGGTAGTCGCTTATGTTAAAGCAGGAATGGAGTCTGGTAAATCTCAGCAGGATTTAGCTAAAGAGTTACTAGCAAAAGGAGTAACACCGGCTCAGGTAGAACGTATCAAAGCTCAGTATACCCAGGAAGGAAGCCAGTCATCAAAGAGTACAAATAATGCTGACCCTCTAGATCGCAGACGACAAATCACTCCAATTACTAAAATCAAAGAGGAAACTGATCCACTTCAAATTTTTGTAGAAGAAGTTGAAGATATAGATATAGATATAGAGAAAGAGGATGTTCTTGATGTTTATGGTCGTAACATATTTAAGACAAGTGAGTTGACTTTTGCTCCAAGTGCAAATATGCCGACGCCAGTCAACTATGTGCTTGGGCCTGAAGATGAGGTGATAATAGATATCTGGGGTGTTAATCAGGTGACAATCAGACAAACGATATCCCCTGATGGAACAATCAATATCCCTGATTTTGGACCAATTGCCCTTAACGGAATGACTATAAAGCAGGCTGAAACCTATTTGAAGAACAAGCTTAGTCAGATATATGCAATAGATGGTGAAGATGCTAAATCCGATATAAAACTTACTCTCGGTAATATAAGAACAATCCAAGTGCATCTTATGGGTGAGGTTGCCCTTCCTGGAACATACTTGATGTCTTCTCTTTCAAATATTTATCATGCCTTGCATAGTGCTGGAGGTGTAAGTGATTTGGGTTCGTTGAGAGAAATACAGCTGATACGTCAAGGCAAGAAAATTGCCGACATAGATATCTATGATTTTATACGTAATGGAAGGATGAATGACATTCTTCTTGAAGAAGGCGATATCATTAATGTTCCAGTATATGATATTCTGGTAAATATTCAAGGTAAGGTCAAGCGCCCGATGTTATATGAAATGAAGTCTGGCGAAACAATATCAAACCTAATAGATTATGTTGCAGGATTTTCGGGGGACGCATATACGAAAAATATTAATCTTACGCGTAAGAACGGAAAGGAATATCAGATATATACAGTATTAGAAAAGGACTATGGTACATTCTGTCTTATGGACGGAGATTCATTATCTGTTGGAGCAATGCTTGACAGGTATGAGAATAAGATAGAAATTAAAGGTGCAGTGTATAGACCTGGTGTTTATGAACTTTGCGATCAAGTAAATACTGTTAAGAAATTGGTGGAAAGAGCTGATGGATTAATGGGCGATGCATTTGTAAATCGTGGTATAATAACACGCGAGAAAGAAGATTTGACGCTGGAACTTGTATCTGTTGATATTGGTGCAATTATGTCAGGTAGGGTATCAGATGTTTCTTTGATGAATAACGATATACTGTATATTCCTAGTATCCACGATATAAGTGATATCGGCGATATCTCAATTATTGGTGAAATCGCAAATCCAGGTGCTTATAAATTTGCTGAAAATATGACTCTAGAGGATGCGATTATGTTTGCAGGAGGACTTCTTGAATCAGCATCAACGGCCAAGATTGATGTCAGCAGACGAATAAAAAATCCTAGTAGTACTACTTCTTCTGATGAAATCGGAAAACTGTATACATTCTCTTTTAAGGATGGTTATATAATTGATGGCGAGGTTGGATTTAAGCTACAACCATATGACCAGATAGTGGTACGAAAAAGCCCAGGCTATGAACCGCAGCACTTTGTAAGAGTGACTGGTGAGGTGGCTTTCCCTGGAACTTATGTGATGACAAAGAAGGATGAAAGACTTTCTGACCTAATAGAAAAATCTGGTGGTTTGACCAAATGGGCTTACTTGAAAGGAGCTCGTCTTCAGAGGACAATCTTAACTGAAGAAAAGAACAGAAGTGAGTCCACTTTAGATATTATTCAATCTGCAAAGGATAGTATAAATGTTGATAAGCTCCTTGTTGAATCAAATTATTACGTCGGAATTGATTTACAGGCAGCCATGAATGCTCCAGGAAGCGATGCCGATCTTGTACTTCGTGAAGGTGACGTACTTACAGTTCCAGAGTATATTAATACAGTAAAGATTTCAGGAAACGTAATGTATCCTAATGTAGTTACCTATAATCCTAAGATGACAGTAAAGGATTATGTGATGATGGCCGGTGGTTATAGTTTCCGTTCAAAAAAGAATAAGGCATATATCATATATATGAATGGAACACTTGCAAAAGCAAGAAAAAATTCTTTCTCTGTGATAGAACCAGGCTGCGAGATAGTTATTCCGCTGAAGAAGGATAAGAGTCTAGATATTCAGCAATTCCTTAGTATAGCAACTACTACATCATCTATAGCAACAATGATGGCTACTATCGCCAACCTTATTAAATAATTGAAGAATGCAGGAAAAAATAAATAATCTTCAGCAGCATAGTGTGCAGTGCACCAATATAATGGAACCTATTGCCAGATTATGGAAGAAACGTTCCTTTATAGTAAGGTGTTGCATTATAGGAGCGCTTATTGGTCTTGTGCTAGGGTTCAGTATCCCGAAAACATACAAGGCTAGTGTGACTTTTGCACCTGAAACCCAGCAGAAATTAGGATCAGGAGTAAGTTCGATTGCAAGTATGATGGGAGTGAATTTGAACAATAGTGTTGATGCAATCAGTATTGATATGTTCCCGGATGTTGTACATTCAACTCCATTCATAGTAGAGCTCTTTGATCTTCCCGTAACATTTGAAAGGCGAGATAGTGTGATGACTTTACCATTGGTTGAGTATATGATGGAATATCAGAAGGAACCATGGTGGAATGCAATCATTACAGCACCATTTAAATTACTTGCTTGGGGTATAAATCTTTTAACACCGAGCGCTGATGAAGAAACAGATGATGTTGTATTAGATCCTAGAAATCTCCCTAAAAAGGAACGTGAGGTTGTCAAATTCTTTGCAGAGAATATACAGGTCCTGATAGACAAAAAGACAAGTAAGACTTCTATGTCAATTGTCCTTCAGGATCCGGTAGTAGCAGCAACAGTCATGGAGGCTATTACAGAAAATCTGACTCAATACATGTCTGATTATAGAACATCAAAAGCAAGACAAGATGTTGAGAACTTGCAGATTATCTGCAATCAGCGACGAGAAGAATATCACAAGGCACAGCAATCTTATGCCTCGCATATTGATTCCAATAAGAATGTTATCAGAAAGAGTGAAGAGGCTGAACGAGAAAGACTTCAGCAAGAAATGAATCTTGCATATCAAGTCTATTCTCAGGTAGCTGGTCAATTGGAGGCATCGCGAATTCAAGCCGAGCAGGCTAAGCCTGTTTTTGCTATCATCAATCCTGTTGCTGTTCCAATTAAGAAAGCAGCTCCAAGTAAGGCTAAACTATTGATTCTTTATACCTTCCTTGCTGGTTGCTGCGCTGCTGCATGGATACTTTTTGGAGAAGATTACTGGAAGAAGTTCAGGGAAATGTTAAATTAAATGTCTGAAAAATCACTGACATCCAAAAGTGCAAAGAATAGTATTGTAGCGCTGCTTTTCTATGCTATTAATTTGGTTCTACAGTTTATCTCTAGAAAAATATTTATTGAATATCTTGGTGAGGAACTGTTAGGCCTCAATACTACAATAAGTAGTATATTGCAGTTCCTTAATCTGGCTGAGCTAGGAATAGGATCTGCAATTGGTTATATTTTATATAAGCCTTTGTATGAGGGTGATAAAGAGACTATAAATGAGATTGTAAGCCTTCAGGGTTGGTTGTACAGAAAGATCGCATTTTTTATAATTATATCAAGTTGTGTTCTTCTTTGCTTCTTCCCGATAATTTTCCGCAATACGGATCTCCCGTTATGGTATAGTTATGCAACTTTCGCTGTATTATTGTTTTCATCGTTATTAAGTTATTTTGTAAATTATAAACAGATAGTACTTTCTGCAGATCAGAAAGAATACAGGATACAGTACTCATATAAGTCAATAATTCTCCTGAAGCTTGTCCTACAGGTACTTTTTATAAAATATTTTGATAATGCATATATATGGTGGCTTTTTCTTGAGGTACTTTTTGCTATAATTTCGGCAATTACATTAAGGATAACTGTCAATAAATCATATCCTTTTCTTACAGAGAGTTCTCTTAATGGAAAGGAACTTCTTGAGAAGCACCCTAGCGTATGGATAAAGACAAAACAACTTTTTTTCCATAAGATAGGAGCTGTTGTTCTCTCTAAAGTAAGTCCAATAATTATCTTTGGTATAGCAACTTTGGAGATGGTTGCTGTTTATGGTAATTATATGCTGGTTGTCTCGGGAGTGACATCTTTGATGATGGCAATCTTCAATAGCATGAATGCAGGTGTCGGAAATCTTGTTTCCCGAGGTGACAAGGCGAGAATTATGAAGGTCTTTGATGAACTATTTTCTATTAGGTTCTTCATAACCACTATTATATGTTTTTCTTCATATATCTTGACCCAACCTTTTATGAAAATTTGGATGGGTCCTGAGCTTTTGCTTGATAACCAATGTGTCATCTTATTCATTGCGATTATGTTCATCAACTTGAATAGGTTGACACCTGATGCATTTATTAATGCTTATGGACTTTTCAGTGATATCTGGTCACCTATTGTCGAAGCTCTGCTTAATGTTGTTCTGTCTATCGCGTTTGGATGCATTTGGGGAATTAAAGGTGTTTTAGCAGGTGTTTTTGTAAGTCTGTTTTTGGTGATTTTCTGTTGGAAACAGTATTTCTTGTTCAAGAGAGGATTTGCGGAGGATGTTATTAAGTGTATTATGCTGTATCTCAGACATTTTATTGTTGCAGCGCTGGCATTCCCGCTTATATCGCTTATATATCAGATAATAATGACACAGCCTATTACAGATGCTGTTTCATGGATGATTCATGCTGTTGTTTATGTTGTTACAGCAGCTGCTGTTCTTGCTACATTAATGTTGATTTTCACAACTGGTATGAGGGCATTTTTATCCAGATTAAAATCTTTTATTAGAAGATGAAACTCAAGAGCCTGATAAAGATATTATTATGCCGTTTGGGCATTCTGTTAAGTCATTTCAGATACTTTCTCTTTGGATCCGCTACTATAGATCCGAAGATGGTCCCTATAATTATTAATAATTATAACAGATTGTCATATTTGAAGCAGTTGATTTCCTCTCTTGAAGATAGGGGATATCATAATATCTATATCATAGATAATAATTCAACCTACCCTCCTTTGCTTGAATACTATGACAACTGTCCATATAAAGTTTTCAGACTGAATCAGAATGTCGGATATCTTGCAGTGTGGAAGACAGGAATATATAAAAGATTTCAGAAATCTTATTATGTTTATACTGATTCCGACATGATGATAGAAGATGTTTGCCCGGAAGATTTCATGCAGAAATTCATTGAGTTGATGGAAGCTTTCCCTATGGCGCAGAAGGTCGGATTTGGGATTACAATCGATGATCTTCCAGACCATTTCAAGAATAAAGATGAAGTGGTACGCCATGAATCTCAGTTCTGGAAGAAACAGGTTAAGCCGGATGTGTATGAAGCCCAGATCGATACGACCTTTGCACTTTACCGCCCTTTCTGCAAAGGTAAGGCAGATAGATATCAGAAGACATACCGCACAGGTGGTAAATACAGAATAAAACATCTTCCATGGTATGTTGATTCGTCAAATATGACCGAGGAAGAACGATATTACGTTCATACCATTACTCAGTCAACATATTGGTCACAGAAGTCGTAAGGAATGCTTATATATACACTAATCTTCATATATCTGTCATTTCTGTTTTATGTTTATGACATAAAATCATATAAGAAGGATAGCTGGATACACTATACATTCAGCTGCATAATACTGATACTTGTTGCTGGATTGAGATATAGAATCGGAGTGGATACCATTGCATATATGAGTAGCTTTGAGTCTCCGTATTACCCGACTCTCGAATCTTTCCGATTTTCTGGGGATTATGGAACAGATATCGGATGGGTGTTCATCAATTCATTAGCCAAGACTATAGGAGGTGGTTTCTATACTGTACAGCTGATTCAGGCAGTGATAGTAAATGTTGCTGTCTTTTGGTTCATTAGACGACATTCACCGAAACCGTTCATGGCAATATTGCTTTTCTTCATTTTTCAATGGTGGAATTATTGCTTTGAGGCAATGCGTGAGAGTATAGCGATTGCATTCTATCTATTTGCGCTAGATGCCCTTATAAAAGAAAACAGCCTGAAGAAATATTACCTTCGTGTGTGGCCTGCAGCATTGGTGCATACATTTGGATTTGTTACCTTTCTGTTTCCGTTGATACGATATATTAAGATCAATAAATATCTTCCAATCATTATCATAGTCTTTTTAGGCGTATTCATATCAATCGGTGACATCATCAATGAACTTGTTTTGGGTATGGAAATGATGGGAGGTATGGATGGTGCAGATGGAATGGCGACAAGTAAGGCGACGAAATATCTTGAAAGTGACATATATGGTACATCCAATTTAAGTATTGCAGGTATCCTGGCACTGGTGATAAGTCGTATAGTACCTATGATCTATCTGATCTTTGTACTTCATAAAAGTGATGACGAAAGTAATAAGATTTTCATTCCATATCTTATCAGCTATGTGCTGGTCGTGATGCTTAGAATCGAGGTGCCGATCTTCTTCCGCTTCTATAATTATTTTGAAGTGATGATGATTGTAGCTATGACGCAAGCTGTGTCAATCAAGTATGAAAGCAAAGGCAGTATTTATGCCGTCCTTACGTGGACAATGATACTTTTTATGATTGTGATCCGTACATATGAGCTCACTAAGCCGGAAACTGATTCCATAAATGGGTATAAAACCTACAATAGGTATGTACCGTATAATTCCATTTTTACAGAAGATTATAACGAAGAGAGTGAATACGTTTTCAGGGCCCTTTAAGAATTGATAATATGACCAGGATTTGTATTTTGCTATCTACATATAATGGTGAAAAGTATATAGAGGAACAGTTGGAGTCAATTGTGTCTCAGAAGGATGTTGAAGTCGACATCCTTGTAAGAGATGACGGATCAACAGATAGTACCAGACAGATTCTTGACAAGTGGACGCTTAATGGCAATCTCAAATGGTATCAAGGGGATAATCTCGGCTTTGCAAAAAGTTTCCTTGATCTGGTAAATAAAGCAGAAGACTATGACTATTATGCATTCTGTGATCAGGATGATATTTGGTTACCGGATAAGCTTAAGCGGGCTGTAACAATATTGGACTCAATTCAAGAACCGATAAGGTTGTATTGCTCAAATGTGTATTACTATAAGGATGGGCATACCTATGGGGCAATACACAAGACTGCTCAATATTTTGATAAGTATACATGCTTGATTCGTAATATTGCACCTGGATGTACTATGGTTTTCAGCAGAGAACTCAAGAATCTTTTATCTTCGGCATCTCCAAGTAAGATTATAGCACATGATTTCTGGATTTTCCAGTTGGCAGTTCTTTTAGGGCAGGTGCATTATGATTTTGAACCGACCATGTTGTATAGACAGCATGAAAACAATCAGATAGGTCAGAAGATAAGCAGAAGAGATATATGGAGGAGACGAATCAAGAATCTACGATCTGATAAGTGTAAACATGAAAGGGAAGAAGAGGTAAAGGCACTATTGGATTGCTATTCAGATTATTTTCCATCGGAAACTAAGGCTCTTCTGGCAAAAGTGGCCTACTATAGGCAGTCTTTTGCTAATAAAATGAGATTGATTAAAGACAAAAGGTTTACGATGGGAACACCTAAAGCAGATTTATACCTCAGGCTTAGATTGTTGTTTTCAAAGTTTTAATTGAAACTCTGTTATTGTATGAAAGTGTTGATGGTTACAGACAATTATTGCCTTGAAGAGGTTGATGGTGTCTATTATCACAGATGTATTGATGAACATATCGCAGCATATCGCTCATTGGGAGAAATCAGATTATTAATGCCTGTACTTCATGATATTTCATATAATCGTGTAGTAGATCTCTCTTCAGTTGGAGTGCGAGCTATCGATAAGGAGAATACGATATCAAAGCGTTTTATCAATAGAAAAAACAATAAAGCAATTTTTGATGAAGAAATTAAAAATGCTGATATTGTAATTGGATTCGTCCCTTCTTCTGTATGTGATCTTGCTTTGAAATATGCTAAGAAGTATCATAAGATATTCATCTCTGTAGTGATTTCCAGCGCATGGGATATCTTATGGCATCATAGTTTAGCAGGTAAAATATTAGCACCGATATCACATGTTTCAACCTCAAGAACGATTCGTAACTCTGATTATGTAATATATGTAACCGACCAATATCTTCAAAGGAAGTATCCTACAAATGGAGTATCAGTCGGTATCTCTGATGTTGTCGTACCAGAGACAAGTCATATAATCATGGATAAGAGGAAAGAACGAATTGAGGCATGTCTAAATACTAAAAAGGTACGCATAGCTACGATTGGAGCAGTTGATGTAAAATATAAGGCACAAGATGATGTGATTAAGGCAATGTCGATTCTTGCTTCTGAGGGTTATGATATCGATTATACTTTAATTGGAGGTGGTTCAACTGCCAGATTGAGAAAATGTGCAGAAGAAAATGGGGTAAGCCTTGATAAAATACGTTTTATGGGAGCTGTACCTCATGAACAGATTTATGGACTATTGGATGAGTTTGACCTGTACATTCAACCAAGTAGAACAGAGGGAATGCCAAGATCTGTTGTAGAGGCTATGAGCCGAGGCTTGATTGTCATCTGCTCAAATGTAGGAGGTATGCCTGAAATTGTTGACAATAAATGCGTATATAGATCGGGAAATATAACTGAGCTTACAGAATCGATTCGATTTATGCTTGCTTCCAAACAGAGAATGATTGATACTTCAATAAGAAACTTCAATAAGGCTAAGTGTTTTGGACGCGATTTCCTTGACAGAAAACGCTCCGAATTTCTGACACAAGTCAAGAAAGATTTTATAAAATAGCAGGATGAAATTGTGTCTTTTGGGGGATATCGCATTGTTCGGAAAATGCTCAATTGCTGGTAGTCCCGATTGGAAAACATATTTTGCAGATATAGCAGATTACCTTAAGTCATTTGACTATGTCGTCGGTAATCTTGAAACGCCATTCAGCCATGCGCAGAAGATTCATGGCGCAAAGTCTGCCTATTTATGTTCCGATGTTGAAAATATTGAAATACTCAGATTCCTGAACATAGATGCTGTTAATCTTGCAAATAATCACATGTTTGATTATGGTGCAGAAGGCTACGAAACAACAAAACGATTGCTTGCAGGGGCAGGAATAGAATACTTCGGCAGCGAGGGAAAGAACCATAAAGTTGATATCGCTGATAATAAATTGGCTTTTTCAGGTTTCTGCTGTTATTCCACCAATCCGTTACATACGGTACGATATGGCAAATATGGAATCAATGAACTGAATTATCAAACAGTTCAGTCTGTTATGAAGGACATGAATCAGCAAGGGTATCTGAACATTGTATCTGTCCATACCGGTATTGAACATGTCAATTTTCCTGACAGAACAACGGTTAGATCGGCTCGTAAGTTAGCTGAAGAAATGGATTATGTGTTCTATGGACATCATCCTCATGTATCGCAAGGCATTGAAAAGGTTGGTGGATCACTGCTTGCCTACAGTTTAGGAAACTTCTGTTTTGATGATGTGTATTCTTTAGTATCTGACAAACCGTTGGTATCACTATCAGATAATAATAGATCATCATTTTTGTTGAGTCTTGAAATACAGGACGGTAAAATACAGACATACGATACTCTACCCATTTATATTGGAAAAGATCGTATCTATCTTGGAAAGGGGACCGTCGTTGATGATTTGAACAGGTATTCAAAGAAGTTGACAGAAGTAGAGAGTCCTGATTATCTTCAGATGCGTAGTAGTCTTATCCGCGAGTATTACGGAAGCAGAAAGAGTAAAAGAGATCTGAAGTGGGTGTTCCAGAGAATGCGTCCAAGGTATGTCAGACTTACTTTAGACATGATTATAAATAAGATCAAGTATAAGAAATATATCAATGAACTATAAGAGACTTTTCCGCAGCCAGAAAGTCAGATTTATGATTTTAAAGTTCCTTTCTTTTGTTCCTGATTCTATAATGCTAAAGCTTCAGTATAGAATCAAGATGGGTTTTAAATTGAATCTGACACAGCCACAGAGGTTTACAGAAAAACTACAATGGTATAAGATCTATCATCGAGACGATTTGATGGGTAGATGTGTTGATAAATATGAAGTTAGAAATTATGTCGCTTCAAAAGGGCTTGAGGCGACGTTGAATAAACTCTACTGTGTGTGCACCGATCCTGATCAGATAGATTTTACCTCATTGCCTGAAAGATTCGTTATCAAGACAACAGATGGTGGCGGTGGTGAGAATATCTTTATATGTAGAGATAAAAGTTCATTGAATATCGATGAACTAAAAGCAATACTGAGAAGTTGGAAGGATAAGAAAAGTGTCAATCCTGGACGTGAATGGGCGTATACGCGTATAAAGGAGTCACGATACATCGTGGAGGAATATCTCGAGAATGATCTTAATCCAGAAGCTGGAATATCCGATTACAAGTTCTTCTGCTTTAATGGAAAGCCTTACTGCATTGCATATGATATCGACAGATACATTGGGCACAAACGTAATTTTTACGATCTTGAATGGAATAATCTTCATGTTTCTACAGATTGCGAAACCTTTGATGATAGTAGGGTACCACGTCCTGAAGGATTGGAGAAAATGTTGGAAATTGCAACAGTATTATCCCAGGATTTTCCTTTCGTAAGAGTAGATTTATACTACATTAAGGGATCCGTCTATTTCGGTGAGTTGACATTTTATCCATGGAGCGGTTATGTCAAGTTCAAACCGGAAGACTTTGATTTTCAATTAGGTAAATTGTTTACTATAAAATAATTAATATTTAGATATGAGGAAAATACTAATTCTATTATTTTCAATTCTTTGCATTAGTTCATGTAAGGATTTGAAGCAGGCTCAAAGCGATATCTCCGATATGCAGCAAGATATTACTGAAATATTTGGTAAACTTGATTCTATTGAGAAGCAGCTTGCAGCCTTGCAAGAGGCATATGATAACGGAAAGATTATCAAGGACGTCAAGCCTTTTAAAACTTCAGAGTATTCAGGATGGGAGATTGTTTTCTCGGATGATAGCTCAATTCATATTTATGATGGTGAAGATGCGGTAATCCCTGTCTTGAAGATTAATCAACAGCTTTATTGGGAAGTATCGTATGACAATGGAGAAACTTTTGAACTTGTCTTAGATGCTGAAGGACAGCCAATAATGAGCAAGGGAGATAAGGGTGACGAGGCATTGTCATTACGAGTTGTCATAAATGATGACGGCTATTACGTAATTGAGAGTTATTATGAGTCAAATCCAGATAAGGTGGAAGATTCAATTGAACTGCCTGTATCATCTTCTCTGGATTCAGTCATCAGTACAATTGTCAAAGATCCTGTTTCTGAGGTAATCACTTTGATTATGGCTAATGGAGATGAGTATAAGTTCAATCTGGATGTGTTGTATCCTACTGGTATCGTTGTATTGGCAGAAAAGATTATGATGCCGAAAGAAGGTACTTCAAGCTTCATCTTCAGGGTCAATCCGTCAAATGCAGTAGTAAAGCTTGATCTGGATGTTGAGAATCCGATGTTCGAGCTTGATATGGTCAATTCTCAGATGACTCGTTCTTATGTGACATCTTCTGCTAATTATGTTTTAGATGAAATCGTATGTGTTACAGATGAATCAGGTAAACTTAAGGAAGGACAGTATAAGGCTGTTGTCAGGGATTTGGGAGTTTCTGACGAATATGCAGAAGGTGCAGTGCTAGTCTTGAATACCAAAGATGCAGAAGGCAGTTCGATTCAGATATCATCTGACATGTTTAAAATATTGTCAGTAGATAAACCGGTGTTTACTTCGTTCTCGATCAATGGTTCATATGCTGAAAATCTTGAGGGTGAGTTTATTACCATTCGTCTGCCATATGGAACAGATGTGACTTCACTGAGTGTTGACTTTACAATCAGCGAAGGTGTTGTGTCAGTTGATGACAAGATTGTAAATCCTAAGGACAAGATTGATTTTTCATCTCCTGTCAAGTTTACTGTTACAGACAATTGCGGCTGCTCATGTGTATACTTTGTAAGTGTGTCTTACTCAGATATTCCGGTAGTTTATATCAATACCAAGGATTCTGCACCTATTGTAAGTAAGGAAACTTGGTTAAAAAACACAGACATTTATATTACAAATGCGGGTGAGCATTCGAAGCAGTATACTTCAGCTCAGATTAGAGGACGTGGTAATACTACATGGGGCTATACAAAAAAACCATATGCAATCAAACTTGATAGCAAGGAAGAGGTCTTAGGCATGCCTAAACATAAACGCTGGGTTCTGTTGGCAAATTATCTTGATAAGACATGTATCAGAAACTCCATAGCTTTTGAAATATCTAAAAGAAGTTCTGCTATAGCATGGACCCCAAAAGGATATCACGTTGATGTGGTGCTGAACGGAGAGTTTTTAGGTAACTACTTCTTATGTGAGCAGGTAAAGATTGATGAGAATAGAGTAGATATAACAGAAATGGAGGCCTCAGATAACGATGCAGAATCGATAACAGGAGGATATCTTCTTGAGTTTGATAATAATATGGATGAGATATTCTGTTTCTATACTCCGACTAAGTTTGACTACCGACCAAAAGGCTTGCCATTGATGGTTAAGGAACCCGAAGATCCTACAACAGAGCAGCGTACTTGGCTCACGAATCACATTGCAGAGGTTGAATCTGCTTTATATTCTGAAGGTTCTACAACAGAAGATTATCTAAAGTATATTGACCTTGATTCATTCATTGACTATTGGCTTGTATATGAACTTACCGGTACTGGTGAGCCTACACATCCTAAGTCTGTGTATATGTGGAAGGAACGTGGTGGTAAAATTCATGCCGGTCCAGTATGGGATTTTGACTATTTCACTTTCCATCCTGCTTACAAGAATATGCTTATCAATACGAATGCGGTTTGGAATAACAGAATAATCAATGACCCGTCAAATCGTGCTGCAATCAAGGCACGCTGGATGGCTTCCAGAGATAAGTATCAGGCGATACTGGCGGAAATCGACAGACAATATGCTCTTGTGAAGGAATCTGCTGAATATGACGCGCAATTGTGGCCTGTCGATCCACTGTTTTATATTCCTAACATCAATCAGGATCCTAATAGAGAAAAGGATTTGACTGTGCAGCAGTCAGTGGAGCGTATGAGAACATATTATCAGACTAAGTTTGAATATATGGACTCATATTTCTCTACGTTCTAATTTATGGATTCTTACAATCAAAGTGTTTGAAATCAATTAAACGATGTATAAATAACTAAACTATTTAAAATTATGAACAACAAAATTTATGAAACTCCAGCTATCGAGGTTCTGGAGCTTGAAGTAGAGTCCGCAATCATGACTGCATCTGGTGAAGATTCAGTATTGGATTTTGGCGAGTAACCAATTGAATTTAATTATTAAATTATTAAGATGAACAAACTTAAATTTTCACTCCTTGGTCTTGCTGCCTTCTTCTTTGGATGTCAGCAGGCTGAGCTGATGGACCCCAACGAGGTTGGCGGTCAGCCTATGAAGACTGTGACAGTCTCGGCAGAAATGACCTCAGATGACACAAAGGCATCATTGGATTCACAGACCGGTGAATTCTCATGGCAGAGCGGAGACCTTATCTCTGTTCTCGCAACAGACGGTAAGTTCTATGACTTTATCCTTAAGGATGGAGCAGGAGAACTATATGCTGAATTTGAAGGAAGTATTCCAGAGACAGCATCTATTACAACAGTAGCGACATATCCAAGAATTGTTGCCAATGGTACAGAAAACACAGTCCTTTCTGGCAATACACTCAATTTTGTCCTTCCTGCATCTTGGACCTATGCTGCAAATGTCAGCAATGTTCCAATGGTTGCTGCATTTGGCGAAGGAGCAGAATATATGTCTTTCAGACAGGTAGGTGGTGTAATGCGCTTCCCAGTAAAGAACCTTCCTAAGGAAGCATCTTTCGTAGTGACAATGAACGACAAGACCATCACAGGCCAGTTCCCAGTTGACATCACAGCTGTTGGTGAAACTGCAATGACTGCAGGTGATGCAGCTTCAGTACTTACAATCAACTATACTTCAGATGTTGATGGTGGTTCTGCAGAGTTCAATGTACCAGTCCCAGTTGGAGTATATAATAACTTCAATGTGACAGTGAAGGATGCAGAGGGTAACGATCTCTTCAGCAAGGATTACAGCGCAGACAATACAATAAATAGAAGAACTCTCCTCATCATGAAGGAGCTTGTTCTTCCTGAGCGTCCAGTTGTCGTTTCTGAGGTATGGCCTTTCTATGTTGATGCACGAGTAATCTTTGGTAAGAGCACAGGTGTGACTCAGTATGCATTCTATATTGATGGCGCAAACGAGCCTGTTATTAAAGATGTTGAGGACTGGGATGAGATGGTTGGCGCACTTATTGGTGGTAATTTTGCCCATAATTCAACTCATACTGTTGCTGTTGCCAAGGTAGTAGATGGTAATCCAGTACTTGCATCAAAGTCTGAGCCTGTTTCATTTACTACTGCTGATATCCGTCAGCTTACAACAAACACAGGTACAAAGTTCGTATCAGTAGGATGGGATGATGTTTCAATTGAAGGTGGTCCTAAATATGTGAATGGAAAGTGGACAGCCGTATCTAGCGTAAACTATCCGGACCTTGATGAAAAAGGTCGTAAACTCCACCAGACACGTGGTTATCAGGTGCAGCTTCTTGCTGCTGACAAGACCACAGTCATCTATGATATGATTCCGTTCGATGGTCACTCAATCCATCAGAACGCATATTATGATGCTTCTTCACTTGGCCAGATAGAAGGAAAGAATATCCTTACTCCAACAGCATTGTCTTTTGGTTATCTTGAACCAGGAACGGATTATTATTTCCGTGTAAAGACAATTGATGGAGAAGTAGAAATAGACTTTGATAAGGGTGATTATATTGCTGCTGACAACACAGGTAAACCTTATCCTTATCCAATATCATCAGCGCGTGGTGGTTCAGCATGGTCTGATTTTGTAAAAGTATCTACAGATGCAGCACATATACCATCTGTAAACGAAGTACTTTACGAGGGCTTCGATGATATCATGGTTGGATGTGATTATGTGAACTGGGCTGCCGCAGTAAATCCAGATATGGAGACGACTAAGCGTCAGGGTTGGGATACATATATTCTTGACACTCCTAAGGGCTACCCTGAGTTCCTTGCTAAGTCTGCAAATGAGCGTAAATGGACAACTCATACGTTCAATAAATTCTTTAGTGCTGTAGATCTCGGTCTTTATGACGAGACATTTGTAGGTAATACTTACAATGAACTCAATTCTAATGCAGGTAGCTTGGCCGGTTGGTCAGTAAATACTTCAAAGGTTGAAAGAAATATCTTCCCATTCTTTGGTGCAATGGGTATCGGACAGGGTTCGGGTGTAACAAGCCATGGTGGTTCTGCAATTTGTACACCGGTTCTTGATTCTGATCTTTTGTTGAATAATGTCGGAACTAAATGTACTGTTACATTGAAGATTTCATATCTGACTCAGGGCAGAGCTGCTGTTCCACATAGGGTACATATTTCTAATACAAGAACTCCAGATCAGATTATCACACTTGATGCATCTCAAATTCATCCGGAACTTTGGGAAACTGAATTTGCCCAGTACCATAGAGAGTCTGGTTCAGCTTCGAAGACATCAAATTACACACACTACCAGCATTATTATGAAGTTAGTTGTGAAATGTACCTAAGAAAGGGAGATGTCCTGACGTTTGAAAAGACCACAGAGAGCGCTACTGCTAATCGAGAGTATGGTTTCCTTCTCATAGGTGAGGTGCAGATCGTAGCTGACCCAACGGAAGTAGAAACAGTTACATTCAATGATAATGGAGTTGGAACCGAGCCGGATGACACTGATTATGACGTATATGGTCTTGGCGAATTCCCTGTTTCACATTGGTACACAATAGAACCTTGGGCATACACTAATCCTGACGGAACATATAATGATGAATTGACAAGAGCTCGTTATCAGGAGCTGAAGGATGCAGGTATCAACACAACTCTTTATTACGGACTTGCAGTCAACTGTTCAATTGAAGAACAGAAGAGACTTCTTGGCATCTGTGAAGAAGTTGGCCTTAAATTTATCGGTCAGACTCAGTATGGCGGTAATATAGACAGGATTCCTGAAATCAAGGCAAATCTTGCAAGCTCGCCAGCTTATGTGGGTGATTATATCAGTGATGAACCAAGTGCAACAGCATTTGATCACCTTGGGGCATATACCAAGGCGTTCCTTGAGGCAATGCCAGATAAGGAGGTATATATCAATCTGTTCCCAATTTACGCAAAGGAAAGCGTTCTCGGTACACCTACATATGCAAGACATATTGATGAGTATCTTGATAAGGTTCCTACCAAGTCTCTTTCATATGACTACTATGGTTTCGTTCCACAGGGTGGTATAGGTTCAGATTACTTCACCAACCTTGATTTGGTAAGATCCAAGACATTGAATAAGAGAATACCATACTGGGTAATCACTCAGTCTGGTCAGGTGGGTTCAAACAGAATCCCTACAGAGAAGGAAGAGCGTTGGAATGTATGGTCAACTATCGCACTTGGTTCTAAGGGTATTTCTTACTTCTGCTATTGGACTCCTTCTGGTGGTGGTTATGATACTACTCCATATATGATTGACCTTGAGGGTAACAAGACTGATTTCTACTATATTGTCCAGAGAGTCAATGCTGACATCAGGACTATCGGTAAGAAACTTCTTCCATGCCATGCTGATGGTGCGATCATGACTGCAACAAGGTATTATCCTTTGTACGACAATGGCGGATCAGGTAGGACTAATTATGGCCCGATCAAGTCAGTAGATGGCAACCAGTCAATTCTCTGCGGCTGTTTCCGTGACGCCCGTATTTCTGAAAACGGTGAGAACTACAAGGGTTACAAGTCTCTTGTTGTCAGCCAGATGCCAGGTAGAACAGTTGAGGCATACCTTACAATTGATCCTTCAGTATCTGAGATTACTGTAACTCATATCCATACTACAGAGACAGTACAGCTTACTAATACACTCGATACTACTGTTGGTGATATCACTGTCAAGTTTGATGGTGCAAAACTTACTCTTGGACTTCCTGAGGGTGAGGCTGCTCTTATTGAGTTCTAAATTATATTTTCACATGAGCCCTATTTGCTCAAATGGGGCTCATGTTTTAACCTTATTATATTTAATTTTAACTATGAACAACAAAATTTATGAAACTCCAGCTATCGAGGTTCTGGAGCTTGAAGTAGAGTCCGCAATCATGACTGCATCTGGTGAAGATTCAGTATTGGATTTTGGCGAGTAACCAATTG
>JAEIGA010005313.1_pt1 | contig 19727 bp, 20 predicted proteins | sample 9270691 | NCBI WGS metagenome assembly JAEIGA01 (sample SAMN17057246, study PRJNA624740) | gut metagenome | biome: biome; isolation source: fecal sample | host: Bos grunniens | place: China: Xizang | collected 2019 | reverse complement strand
GGGTGTATTGCGCTACCATATGCCAATCGAGAAGGTTGTAGCCCTCATCGACGGTTTGCACCTCGACGACGAGAATATCAACACTTGGAAGAATGGTGTTAAGCGTGCTTTGAAGCAGTACATCGAGGACGGAACCCACGCAAAGGGTAAGTGTCCACAGTGCGGCCAGGAGCAGATGGCATACCAGAACGGTTGCCTCACTTGCCTCTCGTGCGGCTACTCGAAGTGCGGTTAGTAGATAACTACCATAAAATAGAAGAGAATAGGTCGTTCGAAATGAACGACCTATTCTCTTCTATGCGATAACAGCAATTACTAAATCATCTTCTCTATTGATAGCCACCTCTATCGGTTCGCTATTGAGAATTTTTGCTATCAGCACCCCTCGTTCGGGCTGATAGTCGGTTATCTTTATATGAGCGATAAAGTCAAGATTTCCCTTCGCGTAGTATTTATATAGAGCCTCCTTAGCACTCCACATCTCGGCATAAAGATCATTCTCCTCTGCCATAGTTTGCTCCTCGGGTGAGAGATAGTGCGTAGCAACCTTGCGGAAATCGCGATTAACAGACTCTATATCTATGGCACACGGTTTTTCGGAGATTGCAACAGCCACATATTCGCGACTATGCGACACACTGATATATGTTTGTGGGATATCAACCTTGGGAGCGCCACAATCATCGTGGAATATACGACACTCCGAGCCTAACTCTCGGCGTACTAACGCTCTCCACGCCAGCACCTCGCGTCTGCGACTCTCTGCACCAAACTTCTCGACAAAGGCAATATCCTCGGCCTTCGCCTCCTTGCGCAGAGTCGCCTCCGTAGCAATTGGCTCTATAACGACACGAACACCCATTATTGTTGTTTGACGATAATCTTGATTTTATCGATACGATGTCCCTCCATCGAATCGACTATAAATCGTATGCCATGAGCCGACACCTCATCGCCCTTCTTCAAAAAGTTACGATTTATCTCAAGCATCAGACCTGCAACGGTCTCGGCTCTACCCTGAACATCTTCGAATATATTATCTTCGAGGTCAAGCACACGCACGACATCGACAATATGTGTTTTACCCTCAAACAGATATGTATTCTCGTTCAAACGGCGATAGAACGACTCGTCGACATCGCTCTCATCGGATATTTCACCTACAACCTCCTCCAAGATATCCTCCAGCGAAATAAGGCCCTGCGTTGCTCCATATTCGTCAACCACAATAGCCATATGGAACTTCTGCTTTTGGAAATCCTCCAAAACCGAGTTCACCTTTTTGTGCATCGGCACAAAATATGGTTCACGAATAAGGCGTTGCCAGCCAAACTCATCGCCCTTTGAGATGTGTTCCAACAAGTCTTTTACGAACAATACGCCCTTAATATCGTCAAGGTCTTCATTGTATACGGGCAGTCGCGAATATCCTGTTTCGATAATAACCTTTTTAACCTCTGTAAAGGTCATCGTCTGCTCAACGGCCTTGATATCGATGCGCGGACGCATAATATCCTCCACCTCTCGCGAAGCAATGCCAACAATACCTGACAATATCTTCTGCTCCTCGCTTTCGGGTTCGGTGGTCATATCCACAGCATCTGCCAACTCCTCAATCGAGATATTATCCGTTGCTGGGTTCGCCATCTTTCCGACACGACCACTTGTATTGATAAGAATATACGAAAAAGGGGTAAATATCCAGCGTAAAATAACCAATGGCTGAGCAAAGGTTAATGCCACCTTTACATTCGAAGTTTGCGCAACAATCTTAGGTAAAATTTCGCCAAAAAGTAGCAACAAAAATGTAACTAATACACCCGTAAAGAGAAATTCAACGATACCATTATTGAATTTCAACACCGTATGTACAATCTTTGACGAACATATTACAATTGCAATATTCACAAGATTATTCACAACAAGGATTGTTGCAAGCAGAGAATCTCCATTCTTAAGCAGTTTCAGAACATTCTCCGAAGCCATTGTATTGCGTTGCTTCAATGCTCGAATATCGGAGGGTAGCAACGAAAAAAATGCCACTTCCGAACCCGACATCATTGCCGATAGCATCAGTAATAACGCCGTTACAACCATCAACATCACAACCTCTGGCGTACAACCCAAATACTCCACAAAAGCCATTCTCTCTTCCTCCTATTCTTAGTTAAAATAGTGCTGGCATATCAGGCCCATTTGAGGGTTGCTCCTTCTCCACCCCACCTATCGAATGAACCTTTGTTGCTGTTGATAGATTTACACCATGTGCAATATAGGCCGGAGTTCGTTTGCACTCCTCAAACTCGGCAAAATTGGGCGTAGGTCGCATTATTGGCGTTGGAGCAGGGCGATACGGACTCTTTGTAGCTGGTCGTTCCTCCTCAATCTTCTCTTCAACCATTTCGGCAGGCTTCTCCTCGGCTTTCTCCTTCTCTGGTTCATTCTTGATTATGCAAGGGCGAACTGTATAATCGTTATCAAATCCCGTAGCCACAATCACAACCTCCATCTCGTCTTCGTTGAGATTTGGTTTAATGCTCATACCCCAAATGATATTTGTCAAACGCACATCACCCTTTTCGTCCTCACTTTTGGCATGATGTTGAACCCTGTCACGCACACGATGAGCCTCATTCAAAGTCAGCCCCTCCGAGCTTGAAACCGATATATTGACCAATACATTACGCGAGCCACTAATCGACACATTTCCAAATAGTGGCGAGGTTAATATCTTATCGATAATCTTATCTGCTCTATCCTCTCCTGTTTCGGTAGCCACACCCATAATGGCGCTACCACTACCACGCATAACTGTACAAACATCGGCAAAATCGACATTTACCAGATTAGACTTGTGGGTGATAATCTCGGCTATACCCTTTGCAGCAAAAGCCACAACATCGTTGGCGCGTGCAAAACCTGTTGTCGCAGGCAAGTGGCCATAGAGTTGATTGATTGCATCATTGCTCAATATAATAATTGCATCGACATGCTTGCGCAACTTCTCGATACCTGCCATAGCTTGTGCCGTACGGTGAGGACCTTCATTGCTTGGTGGGGTTGTAACAATTGCCACAGTCAATATCTCCATCTCGTGAGCCAACTCGGCAATTACAGGCGTTGCACCTGTTCCTGTTCCTGCACCCATACCTGCCGCCAAGAAGAGCATCTCGGTACCGCGCGCCTGCAACAAATCGCGCACCTTGTCCAACGACTGTGTTGCGCATTCGGCTCCTCTATCCGAATTGTTGCCCGCTCCAAGACCATCTCCACCGAGCAAGATTCTATTCTCCTCGGCTATATGGAGTTTATCGAGGTCATCTTTGTCTGTATTACATGCTGCAAGATTAACGCCCTCAATCTGCATCTGCCACATATGCTCGATAGCGTTACCTCCTGCACCACCAACACCCATCGCCATAATGCGCGATGGCTGGCTCTTTATCGACACAAGGTCATTCAATATGCTGTAATCTTCCATACTACTCTATCCTTTCCGTATCTTAAAGATACTCATCAGTAAACATATCATCTACCTTATTACGGAATCTATCCGCAATATTACGGAGGCGACCAAACAAACCTCGGTCCTCTTTACCAGATTTCTCCTCCACCACCACGGTAGCAGGTCGCTCTTGCTGTTGCTCTTGTGGATGCACTTCATTCTCCACAACAGGCTCCTCAACACTTGGGATTTCGGGCTTATCCTCGTCAATAGGTTTTTCCTGAACTTGTGGTTGAATTGGCTCATAGAAAGGCTCTTTAGCAACCTCTTCCGCACTATTATTCGTTGGAACCGTAAAGATATCCTTTGGCTTCTCCAATGTCGGAATAACTGGCACGCGCTCCACCTCCTTCATCTTAGGTATTGTTTCGCAAGCGTTATGATTTGCACCATAGAGAAGAAGTCCTATAACAGACGACTGCGGAAAGGCACTAATGCTCTGTTGTGACTCATAGTCCAATCCGTTCAATAGCGTTGCCAAACGCACCTCCATATTCATCTCACGCGCAAAGAGCTTGTCTATATTTTCGAGATATGCCGAACCTCCCGTAAGCACAACACCACAAGGAACCTTCGACAGGAAATGGATTGCCTTCAACTCTCGCATTACAAAACCTATAATGTCCTTCAATCGCTCCTCGGCAATCTCTGCAATATTTCGCTTGAGTATCTGCTTGCGAGCATTACCTGCCGTCTTAACCGGTACTGTAACATCGTCAGGCACCAAGGTTGCTACAGCCGAGCCATACTTGCGTTTCAACTGGTCGACCTGCTTCTTCAATGTACGCAAGAACTCTTGTAAATCATTGTTAATTGCCGATGCGCCGATAGGCAAAGAGGAGAAGTACCACAACTTACCCTCTTTAACGACCGCTATATCTGTCAAATCGCCACCAAGATCAACCACAACAACGCCCTCTTCTTTCTCCTCGTTTGTTAAAAGCACTTGTGGCAAAATTGTTGGATTTACGCACAATCCGCTAACCTTTATATCTGCACGATACAGCGCTCTATTCACAAAATCGACCTGCTGCTTACCTGCCATAACAAAGAGATATGTTGCAGAGAGCTTTCGTCCATACGAACCGAGTGGATTCTTCACATCCTGACGATCATCTATACGATAGCGCAACGGTATTCTATCAATAATAACATCGCCTCCACCAGACACCACCATCTCTATTCGTGAATGTAGCTCGCGCAACTCATTTTCGGTCACACAACCTGTCTTATCGCTTATATCGACATAATCTTCATATCGCACACAATAGACCGATTTGCCAGAGATGCCTACATAAGCCGAGTTTAGGCTTCTGCCCAATTCAGCTTCCAACGCACCTTTTGCTTTGATAATGGCGTTGCCTAGCTCTATATAATTCAATATATCGCCATCTTTGACACACCCCTCCAACTCTTGTACCTCAACACCGAGTACCGAGATTGTCTTGTCCTCGTTGCGAAGACCTACTGCCATAGCGACATTCGAAGAGCCGATATCTATTCCGATTACATACTCTCTATTATCCATATCTATTCCGTGCAAATAACCTGTTTTTTATATCTCAAATCCACAATTCTATATCTATCCCACCCCAGATGCGACAATCCCTTATCGTAGAAGTTACGCAACTTCTCCAACTTTTCGTCTCGCTCTGCAAGAGTTCCAAACTCAACAACAAAATCGCCACTACGAGGAATCAATCGTAAGGTTATCTCACCCAACGATGTTGTATCTGCTACAAATTGCACAATCTCGGCAGACCAAAAAGAGTCTTTGTTAATATCCTCTACAAAGGTAAGAAGATTGACAAAATCATCATAGTATTTCGCTATCTTTTTTTTGCGAGTCAAAATTGCAGCGCGTCTCTTTTCGAGTCGTTCGCGTTCGTATTCAACCTTTTTTAGTTGTTCGTCACACTCGGCAAGTTGCATCTTTGCCCCCACCTTTCGTTGCTGAAACGCCTCACTGCTTTCAAAAAGTTTTTTGTGGATATTCTTCAACTCATTACGCTTGGACAAGCAACCACTCTTCTTCTCTTTCAGCGTCTTCATCTCACGACCTACATCGACAAGCAAAAAGCGTTGAATATCCAACAAAGAGTTTAAAGAGTCGTCAACTCTACCCTCATACCCATATCGCTTACTGAAAAATGGGCGGTAACAGCCGGTAATAACTGGCGCATAATATGCACTACCATACGGAACGCTAAATACATCTCCTTCGGCTGTAACATAGGAGTTCAACCCTCCACACATCAATCGTGCAATTGGTTTATGTTGCAAAACCTCGATATGTGCTTCGCCCGAATAGGTGACATATACATTCGCCTCCCTAACAAAACCATTGCTGGTAATATTATTGGATACAAACACTGCATCTACGCTATCAACGCTACTATTCATTATATTCACGCCTTTACGATGCAGTTGCTCGCGAATGCCCTCCGAAGTGGCAAATACCTCTGTCGCAGTACTATCCACCAACGAAATAACAACCTTTTCGACTTGTTGAGTAGCCCTATGGTTTCGCGCAAGATTCGAAGCATAGCAGATGTAGGCGACAATCAATGCCACCGCCAACAAAAAACCTACTACTCTTAATATCTTACGCAACATAATTTTTAGCTATTAGCTATTGGCCATTAGCCATTAGCTTTATTAAATGCAAAATGCAAAATGCAGAATTAAAAATTAAAAATGTTCAAATATTTCCCTAATGTTCAAAATCGTCAATGATTGAGCTATTTTTGTGCGATGCTAGATGATGAAAGCGCAGCATAGTAAGCCTATGTGAGCATTTCAGCGTCCGACGCACTCGTGCAAAAAGAGTCAATCAGAACGATTTTTGTCTAATTGTCTCTGCCAGGCCTTCGCAGCAAGCATCGATATTTCCTGCTCCGAACGACACCACCACATCGGTATCCATTTCGCCAATCGTCTGCGCCAACACCTCGCGCTCGACGATGCGACAAGGCTTGGTCACCAAGTTTGCGATAATCTCGGTTGTAATACCCTCGATTGGCAACTCTCGCGCTGGGTATATCGGCAACAATACAACCTCGTCAGCCTCGTTAAGTGCCTCAGCAAACTCCTCATACAAGTCGCGCGTACGAGTATAGAGGTGTGGCTGGAAGATGGCTGTAACCCTTCGCGAAGGGAACATCTGCTTTACCGAAGTAATCGTTGCAGCCAACTCGCGTGGGTGGTGAGCATAGTCGTCCATATATACGCCCTGCGGAGTATTGACATAGAACTCGAAGCGACGCTTTACGCCTGAGAACTCCTTTAACGCCTTACGCAGAGCATCGTGGTCTTTCAAATTGCGCTCTACCGACCAGAGCAGAGCCACTGCTGCCACCGAGTTTTCGATATTCACCCAACCTGGGATACCAAGCACACAGCCCTCAACAATGCCCGTAGGTGTGACGATGTCGTAGCGATAGTAACCACCCTCCAAGAGTTCGACATTCTTGGCGTAGAAGTCGCACTCCTCGTTGTAGGAGTAGTGATAGACCGAGATTTTATCATTCGTAACGGCAACATCCACACCCTTTTTCATTATCAGCACGCCACCCTCCTTAATTTGGGAGATAAATTGCGAGAATGCCTCTTTCACCTTCTCGTGGGTGCCGTAGATGTCGAGATGGTCAGCATCTGCCGAAGTTACAACCGCTGCATCGGGATAGAGTTGCAAGAATGAGCGGTCAAACTCATCGGCCTCAACCACAAATCTATCGCCTTCGCCCAATACCAAGTTCGAGCCAAAATTTTTAGATATACCGCCCAAGAATGCCGAACCCTCGCCCGAAACAGCGTGATTCAACCACGCGGTCAAGGTCGAGGTCGAGGTCTTGCCGTGCGTACCCGACACCGCCTGTACATACTTGCCCTGCGAGAGCAAGCCAAGCACCTGCGAACGCTTCTTAATCTCGAAGCCCTCGGCACGGAACATTGCCTGCTCCGAGTGGTCGGCAGGGATTGCAGGGGTGTAGATAACCACCGTCTTATCCTTATCAAGGAAAGCCTCAGGAATAAGTTTTACATCATCTTCGTAATGCACCTGCGCGCCCTCAGCCTCCAACTTACGAGTTAAATCGGTAGCGGTACGGTCATAGCCAGCCACCTGCCAACCCTCGTGCAAGAAGTAGCGCGCCAATGCGCTCATTCCAATACCACCGATACCGAGAAAATATACTCTATCTTTCGCCATACTGGTCTTAAGCCTTAATCTGTTTCACTATCTCGTCTGCTACGCGCTCCGCCGCATCGGGAGTAGCCAACTTTGCGATATCCTTCGACAACTTCTCTAATAGATCCTCGTCTGCCACCATCTTCAAGGCGGTAGCAATACCGCAATCTGTCGCTTCGGCATCGCTCACCATCATCGCGGCCCCCTTATCCACCAACGCCTTGGCATTCTTGGTCTGGTGATCCTCTGCCACATTTGGCGACGGAACAAAGAGTGTCGGCTTCTTCGCCAAGCACAACTCCGAAACCGTGCAAGCACCACTACGCGAAATTACCACATCGGCAACCTCGTAGGCGTAGTCCATACGGTCGATAAATGGCACAAGCGTTACATTCTTGGTTGGATAGTTGGCGAAAAATTCGCGCATCTCCTTCTCGTAGAAGCGACCTGTTTGCCAAATAACCTGCACTGGAGCCTCGCCTCCAAGAGTTACAATCCACGACTTCATCATATTGTTCAGTGTGCGCGTTCCGAGCGAACCACCGACAACCAAAATCGTAGGCATACCCTCCTTCAGTCCGTAGTGAGCAAATGCCGCATCGCGGTCAATCTGCTTACTGCCAAACGCACTACGCAAAGGATTACCTGTCAGTACAATCTTATCCTTATCGAAGAATCGCTCCATACCTTCGTATGCCACGCATATACTCTTGGTGCGACCTCCCACAATCTTATTTACGAGGCCAGCATACGAGTTTTGCTCCTGAATAATGGTCGGAACGCCCATCATCTGCGCCACATATACGATTGGTGCGCTGGCATAGCCACCAAATCCCGCAACGACATCGGGTTTAAACTCCTTGATAATACGACGCGCCTGTGCAAGGCTACGCAACATATAGTACGGCAATGCAAAGTTCTTCCAAGTAAAGTAGCGTTGCAGACCTACAATCTTTAACCCCTTGATATTATATCCCAAGTTCGGCACAAGCGTCATCTCCATCTTGCCCTCTGCTCCCACAAAGAGTATTTCGACATCTTCTCCAAAGCGTTTTTTCAACGCCTCGGCAACCGACACAGCTGGGTAAATATGACCTCCGGTACCTCCGCCGGACAGAATAATTCTCTTCATTTTTTGGTACTTTTAAGACAATACTCCTAATGAACTACAAATTTATGGATTATTCCGTTAAGTTCAAAAGAAAAGCGCGGTGAAATTATAAATTTCACCACGCCTTTACTATTTTTTGTCGAATGACTACTCTATTGTTGCATTTAGAAGTGCTGCCAAACGACAACTTGCCTTAATCATCATATCATAAGACACTGGCGTTGCCCATCTACGGTCCATATATGCTACAGTCTGCTTTGGCTTGAAGATTTCGAGATACTTCGCAGCCAACGCGCCATTCTCCGAAACCCACTCACGAAGTGTACCCTTCGAGTAGTCAGCATACTTATCGCCAATGTAAATTCGCATATCGTAAGCCCAATAGTTCGCCGAGAAGAAAGCATATCCTCCATCAAACATATTCCAGGCCTTCGACCACTCAGCATTACGTTTCTCCTCAGCGCTCTTTCCGAATTCACCACCAGGTACGACAAACTTGAAGTCGGCATACGAATGTTTGATGCCCTGAATACGAATCTTCGAAAGATTGTGCATATCGCACATAAGGTTTATTACGGTACGCAGTGCGGTTGTGACCTCTGCCTTCGAGTACGACTTGTGGTTACGGATAACATCAAGAGCCTTCTCGGTTGCTTTCAAAGCGTCCTTACCCTTCACATTTCTTGGCTGCAAGTTGCTATCAAGGTGGAGATAGTGAATCTCCGAAGCTGCCTTGCGAGCCTTCTTACTCATAGTCTTGAACTGCTCTTTCTCGAGCGTATATAGATAGCGTACATCATCAGCAAAGCTCTTGCCCAAGTACTTTTTTACCACCTTAGCAGCCTCGGGTGTGAGGTGCTCATTTGCAATAATCATTACTGCCTCATCGCACTTACGCGACCACGCATTTGCCACCGATACGGTTACGGCAAAGAGCAAAAATAAAATTATCTTCTTCATATCAACTACTTGGTTTTAATGGTTTGATCGGCAAAGATGGTGTTCAGTACATACGCCAAACGATATGCACCCATCATAGACATCTTATCGGAGAGAGCAGCAACAGCCTTCAACTCCTTTGATGTCATCTTGGCAACATCGGTGCCATCAGGGAAGAGTTCATAACCGCGATGTCCTGCCTCGGCAAGGTCGCGTCCCCAATCCTGGAGAGTACCACTCTGCCAAGCCTTAGCCTGCTTACGCGAAATCTTATCGACATTCTTGGCATAATCCTCTACTTCCCAGCCTTTTCTACCCATTGCAGGGGAGGTGTCCCACAAGCTATGATGAGCCACCGATTTTCCATTGCGGAATAGACCTTTCTTGTAGACATACTGCGGAAAACGCTTCTTCGAAATACCCACATGCGAAGGGCAGTGCATATCGGGCAAATAGTGAATAAGGTTGATTAGTCGCTGACGAACAACCGAATCGGGTAGATTCTTGTAGTTGCCATTGCCCAACTCATTCAATGTATTAACAAGGTGTCCCATAGCACCGCGATTGAGGACAACACCCTTGCCGTTCTTGGTGGTTTTGTTGCTATGGCCACCATTTACCTTGCGGAAATGCGCCGAGTTTCTCCAATAATCCATCCACGATGCGTAGTAAGCAAGTGAATGGCGGAGATAGTACTGGCACTTCTCCTTTGCCTCTGGAGTGAGGTGTTGCTCGGCCACATAGGCAATATTGCCATGACCAAAACCATTCCACGCCATTGCGCTCTGCACACCCATTGATACAACGAGGCACAGCACTAAAATAAGACGGTTAGTTTTCATAATACACAGATTTTTCAATTATTTGATTATTTAACTGCTTCATTCAACAACGCTGCCAAACGACAACTTGCCTTAATCATTAGTTCGTAATTGATAATACCCATTTTTTTCTGCTCCATATATGGAACTCGGGCGTTGGGCTTACAAAACTCGAGATAGTACGCAGCTATTGCGCCAATCTCTGCCGCCCAATCCTCCAATGAGCCTTTTGCAAACTCGGCATATCTATCATCAATAAATATCTCCATATCTTCTGCCCAATATTTAGGAGAGAAGAAGTTGTATCCGCCATCAAAAGTCACCCACGAGGTTCTCCATTTATGGCTCTTAATCAGCACGCTCTTTGGTCCCCACTCTCTCACCTGAGTAGTATATGAGAAATCTTTGTACGAGTGAGGATAGCTGTCGAGACGCACCTTCGAAACAGAGTGTAAATCACACATTAGGTTTATGATGACGCGCAAAGCCGTAGTAACCTCCTCTTTCGAATGAGCCTTACGATTGCGAACAACAGACAAAGCCTCATTTATCGCCTTGTATGAGTCCTTACCATTTACACTCTTTGGACGAAGATTCTTGTCGAGATGAAGGTCGTGAATTTCGCGCTCACCTTTTTTGAGTTTCTTCTGCTTGGCCAACTCCTTCTGCACATTATAAAGATATTGTACATCATCGGAATAATCGCGTCCCAAATAGTTATTAACCACCTTCTTGGCCTTTGGTGTTAGATGCTGCGAGGCTACAATCACAACCGCCTCGTCGCGATTGCGTTGCCATGCATTCGCAACAAATACGGAGATAAGTAGCAGTAACAATAATGATACTCTTTTCATAGTAACCCTCCCTTTCTAATACTTAAAAATCGTATTCAACACATGCGCTAAACGATAAGCTGCCATCATAGACATCTTGTCGGTCAAATCACGCGCAGCCAACATCTGCTCCTCACTCATTTCGGCGGTATCCTTTATACCCTCTAACATCTTGTAGCCGAGATGTCCTGCCACAGCAAGGTCGCGCCCCCAATCTTCGAGCGTACCACTCTGCCAAGCTTTAGCCTGCTTGCGCGAAATCTTATCGACATTCTTACCGTAGTCCTCAATCGTCCAATGCTTACGACCATATATTGGAACCCAGTCCCAGAATGCGTGATAGGTATAGTCCTTACCATTCAATACCAACGGACGATTGTTTATATATCCAGGATATTTATCCTTTGGATAATTGATATGTGAAGGGCAGTGCATATCAGCCACATAATGAACCATATTGACAAGTCGCTGGCGCACAAGAGAATCGGGCTGATTCTTATATCTTCCCTCCCCCAATTCGGCAAGGGCATCACGCAGATAGCCCATACACTCGCCTGGAGTAACACCATAAGGTTTGCCGTACTCATCAAATGCCATATCAACAGTTTTATCATCTGCCGTAATCATCACTGAATGACGAGCATTTACCGACTTGAATGCATCTGCACCCTTCCACGAATCCATCCATGATGCATAGTAAGGAAGCGTATGCTTCAAATAGTAGCGACACATCTTCTTTGCTCTTGGTGTAAGATGTTGCTCGGCAACATAGACCGAACCTCCATGACAGAAGCTACTCCACGCCTTAACACCCTCTACACCCAAACCGAAGATGAACACGATAGCAATAATTGCAAACTTTTTCATAAACTATACTATTTTGCAACCTCATTCAACAACACCGCCAAACGATAGCCTGCACGCGCCATCATATCGTAATTGAGGAAATCCAACTCGAGTATTCGGCGAAGCGTAGTAACACAATCGGGCGATATTTCCGAGAGAATCTCGGCTGCCAAAGCTCCATTTGCCGACACCCAGTCACGCAACTCTCCCTTCGAGTACTCCTCTCTATGCTTTCCGTGGCACAAATCCATATCCTCTGCCCACAAATCGGCATGGAACACAGCATACGCATTGCTTTGAACCGTAAAGAAGGTCGACCACTTGTAGAGCTTGTACTCATTCGGTTTATACTCACTCTTTTGGCGTTTGAACTTAAAGTCCGCCTGCGAGTGAGGAATATTCTCTATACGAATCTGCGACAAGTTGTGAATGTCGAGCATCAAGTTTATGACATAACGGAGAGCCGTTTTAACCTCTGCATCAGATTGCAATTTGTGCGCTCGTACCACTGTCAAAGCCTTTTCGAGTGCTGCATACGCATCGTCACCCTCAACGCTCAATGGTCGAAAATCTTTGTCGAGGTGGAGATAGTGTATCTCATTTGTATAATCTGCCCTCTTCTTCATTTGCCAGTAATAGAGGCAATCTACATCATCTTCGTATCTTGTACCTAGATGCTTCTCTACCAAGGCTTTTGCCTCGGGCGTAAGATACTTTGTAGCCAAAACTACCACTCCAGCCTCACTATTCTTATGCCACGCATTTGCAACAGATACGATCATTGCAAATACTAGAAACAAAAATACTTTTTTCATTGTCTTCTCTTTTTCAATGTTACTACTCCTTGAAAATGGTATTAAGCACATAAGCCAATCGATATGCTCCGACCAAAATAGCACGGTCTGCCAAATTGTGAACCTGCTCTTGCTGCTCCTTGGTCAACTTCGTAAGCTCGGTTCCCTGCGGAATAATTTCGAAGGCCTGTTCTGCTCGTTCTATGCAATCTTTGCCCCATGAGCCTATTCCTGCCTTGAGATCTCTCTGCTCTAATCCCTTCTGCCACTTTTTGGCCTGCTTTGGCGATACAACATCAACCATCGCAGCATACTTCTTGAGGGTTATATTCTTACGCTTATATCCTGGAGAGCCGTCCCAGAAAGAGTGGAAATTCGCCTTCTTTCCCTTGCGTGTAATATTATATTTAGATGTAGTAGGATACTTATCCGTAGGCAATCCACAATGCGACGGACAGTGCATATCAGGCACATAGTGAATCATATTGATAAGTCGCTGACGCACAACCGAATCGGGCAACTCCTTGTACTTTCCATTACCCAGCTCATTGAGAGCGCTATAGAGGTGTCCCATAGCTCGTCCCGGAGGGGTTGGTACAGCATCTCCCATAGTGGAAGAGGTGAACGCCTCCCAAGTCACTTTACGACCATCTTCTGTTGTTCTGATAGAGTGTCCATTATTGATAGCTTCGTACTCCTTTACACCACGCCAACGATCCATCCACATTGCATAGTAAGATAGGGTGTGTTGCAGATAATAACGGCACTTCTCATTAGCCTCGGGCGTTAGATGTTGCTCAGCAATATAGGCTGCGCAATGGTGTCCTACCGTTCCCCACGCCCATACGCTCTGCAAATTGAGTGTGGCAACCAAAGCCACAATCAAAACTGATAAAAACTTTTTCATATATTATTATGTTTGATTTATTTAATAGTTTCGTTAAGCAATTTGGCCAAACGAAGAGCCGCGCGTCCCATCATCTCGTAGTTCAAATCCTCATAACGAAGATACTCTATACGAGGCATAATATACTCTGGGGTAACACGAGCATATATCTCCGATACAACTTGTCCATTCTGCGTTGCCCAATCGTGCAATGAACCCTTGGTGTATTCATCATACTTTTTACCATGGCAAATTGCCAAATCTTCGGCCCATAGCTCAGAGAAAAAGCCTTTGTGGGTTTTAACATACGAACCCCAAAGTGCAGACCACTTAATGCTAGATATCTCATTGACACGCGCACCCGAGCCGGCAGCTCTACGCTGAAAAGTAAAATCCTTTTGAGAGTGAGGTATGCCCTCGATACGCACATTGGACAGATAGTGCATATCGCACACCAAATCTATAATAATACGCAAAGCTTCTGTAACCTCAGCACCCGAGTGCGACTCATGTGCTGAAACAATTGCCAAATTCTGCTCGATACACTTCAATGCGTCATCACCCTCAACAGCTACTGGTTGAAGATTAGCATCAAGGTGAAGACGATGTACCTCCATCGAATATTTCGAACTCTTCGCCTTTCGCAGAGATAGCAGATAGGCAACATCATCTTTGTAGCTATCACCCAAATATCTATCCACTACAGCCTTAGCCTTGGGAGTCAGTTGTTGACTTGCAAAAATAACAATACCCTCGTCCTGAGCCTTTGTCCAAGCACTTGCATTCAATGCAATTGAGATAAGTGCAACGAGCAATAATATCTTCTTCATAATATATTTGTGTTCAATGATTAAACTACTCTGCAAAAATTGTATTTATAACATAAGCCAAACGATATACCGCTTTCAACGCCATCTCATCTGCAAGCTGATGTACCTTTTCTATCTCTTCACTCGTCAAATCCGACAATTCGGTATCTGCCGGAAGAAGCTCGAAACGACGATGTGCATTCTTAATCATATCACTAGCCCAATCGTCGAGCGTTCCACTCTGCCACTTCTTTATCTGCTTTGGAGAGATATTCTTATCTACATTATCGGCAAATTCCTTACAACCCCACTTACGACCTCGCAAGAGTGAGCCGTCCCAAAAGCCATGAGTACCTATCACCTTGCCTTTGCTACGAACTTTGAAGTTGTATTCAGGAAATGACTCCTTTGGAAATCTCACATGTCCCGGGCAGTGCATATCGGGGATATAGTGTACCATATTGATAAGTCGCTGGCGCACAACCGAGTCTGGCAAATTTTTATACTTACCATCGCTCAACTCCTCGAGTGCATTCTTCAAGTGTCCCATAGCACGACCTTTTGGAGTTCCACCCCAATCGATATGTTCGCCATCGGGCAGTGTCTGTATTGTGTGAGGATTATTTACACTCTTGTATTCTGGTATTGAACGCCAATAGTCCATCCATGTAGCATAATAGGCAAGAGTATGTTTGAGATAATAGTCACATTTCTCCTTTGCCTCGGGAGTTAAATGGCGTTGTGCCGCATAGGCAATAACATTATGAGGTGTACCACCCCACGCCATAGCACTATGTACGCTCATCATCGCGACAAACGAGAGTAGAATAAAAGAAATTTTGCGTTTCATAATTAAGTTATATTAGGTTTAAAATTTTACTTCACAGCATCATTCAACAACTTTGCAAAACGATAGCCAGCTCGTACCATCATATCGTAATTCACATCCTCCAACTCGTTATACGCCAAAGTTGTGACATTCTTTCTAGGAGCATAGACCTCAAGATATGCCGCCGCTTTTGCGCCATTTTGCTCAACCCATTCGCGAAGAGTTCCCTGAGAATATTCCTCAAACTTATCGCCCGAACTCAACTCCATATCCTCTGCCCATAAACTTGCAGAGAATCCTTTATGACGATAGCCAAATGAGTTCCAAAGATGCGACCACTTGATAGGCACTTTCTCATTGATATCTGGGCCATAATCTCGTCTATTGCGGGTAAATTCGAAATCATTATAAGAGTGAGGGATACCCTTAATGCGGTATTGCGAGAAATTATGTATATCGCATATCAAATTCGCAACAATACGCATAGCGGTCTTTACCTCACCGCTACTATGTGATTGGTGGTTACGCACAACAGCCAAAGCACCCTCCAAAGCCTTCAAAGCATCATCACCCTCCACATTTGCAGGCTTCAAATTCTTATTAAGATGGACATAATGTATCTCCTTTGTGTGCTTCGCAACCTCTTTCTTCTCCAAATTATAGAGGTATTGAACATCGTCACGATACGACTCTCCGAAGTGAGTATCTACCAGGCTCTTGGCCTGTGGGGTTAAGTACTTTGTTGCAAAAAGTAATATACCCTCTTCGCTTCGGGGTACCCATGCATTTGCAAGCGAGATGGTCGATGCAAATATCAAAAATAGAATAAACTTTCTCATAGTAACTACTCCTTAAATATCGTATTAAGCACATATGCCAAGCGATACGCTCCCATCAACGCTGTCAAATCGGACAATGCCAATGCTGCATCTTTCTGCTCCTTTGTAAACTCTGCCAAATCTGTTCCATTTGGAGTAATCTCATTTGCTTGGTGAGCGTACATTATACAATCATTTCCCCAATCATCGAGCGTACCTTGTGTCCACTGCGCAACCTGCTCAGGTGTTGCCTTATCTACCTCCTTGGTATAGCGCTCGTATGTCCAGCCTTTACGCACCTTGCCCGAAAGGCCGTCCCAATAGCCATGAAAACTCACCTCTTTACCGTTACGGTAGATTTTACGACTACCCACTGGATAGCCATGTAACTTAATATGCACAGGGCAGTGCATATCTGGTATATAGTGAGCCATATTGATTATTCGCTGACGAACAATCGAGTCGGGCAAACTCTTATACTTTCCGTCGCCAAGTTCGTCGAGCGCATTTTTCAGATGGGCCATCACTCCTCCTGGGAGTTTACCTACCGACCAATCTAATGTACCTTCGGCAGACTCGGTAATTGTGTGCGGATTGTTTATACTTTTATACATATCTACACCGCGCCAGAAGTCCATCCACACAGAGTAATAAGGAAGTGTGTGTTTGAGATAGTATCGGCACTTGGCTTTTGCCTCGGGTGTCAGATGTTGCTCGGCTACATAGGCTATTGCACCATGCTCGAATGTACTCCATGCCACAGCCTTCTGTACTCCCATAACGGAGATAAGCGACAACACAAAAATTGAAAGTTTGCGTTTCATCGTATTTGTATATCCTATTTAAATATATCGTTCAACAGCGCAGCCAAGCGATAGCCTGCCTTTGCCATACATTTCGTATGATTGTATTCGTGTTGCAATACCTCCTGCAAACGAACCTTCTCACCAGTATTAAACTTGGCCAATGCACGAACTACATCTTCGCCACCATTCTCTACCCAAAAACGAACTGTACCCTTTTCATACTCCGCCTTCTTGTCATTTGCATAGATGTCAATATCGTCGGCATAGTACGCAGGTGTAAAGAATGCGTAACGATTGCTGAAATAGCCTTCCCACATATAATACCAGCTCACATCTATAATTTTGCTATCCTTTCCTTCCTGCTCATTCCAACGCTTAAACTTAAAACCTTTGGTAGCCTCAATTCCGTCAATGTGAATGTGTGAAAGGCAGTGCATATCACCTACAAGATGAATAACAGTTCGCAACGAAGCTTGCACCAAAGAGTCGGTATGATTGGTGCGATTACGAAGTACATCAACAGCCTTCTCGAGCTGAACAACGCCATCGTTCTCGGCCATTGTGGTAGCCTTGCCATTTCTATCAAGCGTAAAGATATGCCAATCCTTTGTTGCGGCATACTCTGGTTGCGAACGAAGAGTGTTAAGCCATACAGACTCCTGTACCATAGAACTTTTCAATATGGCATTAACCTCACTCTTTGCCTTGTCGGTTAGATATTTGTCGGCTAAAGCGGCAATAGTTTGATGTCCGAATGTATTATATGCCAAAGCCGTATTTGTCATAAGCGCCAACGATAGCGCCATCATTATAATTTTTTTCATAGTTTTATGTTTGGTCTATTTACTAAAAATTTTGTTAAGGATTGTCGCTAAACGATATCCGCCGTAAGCAAGTTGCTCTCGCGTCATATCATCTATCTGCTTGCGCTGTTCTTTGCTTAGCTTTGAGAAGTTCGCACCTTTGCCCCAGTAGCGATAGGTCTCAACCATCTTATTTGCATTTTCAAAGCTCCACTTCGAAGGCGTACCCTTACCAATCTTTTTAATCTGCTTTGGAGAGTATGTATCGCAAGCCTTCAAGAACTGGTCGGCATTCCACTTTGGGTGCATCATTGTTGGCGCTGAGTCCCAAAAGGCATGACGGCCTACACTCTTTCCCCTTACCTTAATTGAATAGCCTACCAAGCGACTCTCTTTCGGATAGGAGAGATGACTCGGGCAGTGCATATCGCCCACCATATGGATTAGAAGCTTGAGATTTACAGCCACCAACGAATCGGTCATATTACGATACTGGCCTTTGCTCATTGCTCGTGTAATACGCTCGATTTGAGTTACGGCATCGCGTGTGATATCTCCATTTCGGCCAATGGTAATATAGTCCATATCAACATAATTCATATGCCAATAATGTATCTCTTCGAATGGTGGGCTATTACGCCAAGAGTCCTGCCACGAAGAGTAGTGAGGCAACGAATGGCGGAGATATTGCTCGCACTTTTGCTTTGCCACTGGCGTTAGATGCTTCTCTGCAATATAGGCTGTCATATGATGACCCCAGCCTCCCCAAGCCAATGCATTATGTACGCTCATCATTGCTACAAGCGACATTGCTATTATTAGAAGTTTAGGTTTCATAGTTTTGTCGTGTTATAGAGAAACTCTAATTGAAAATATCGTTCAACAGCGCAGCCAAGCGATAGCCAGCCTTTGCCATACACTTGTCGTAGAGATACTCATAGTTGTTTTGGTCGATAGGCGAAACCTCGGCATTAGGATAGACAACCTCGAGGCAACGAACCACATCCTCGCCCACATTCTCAGCCCAGAAACGAGGAGTACCCTTCTCGTACTCTGCCTTCTTCTCGCCTGCGAAAATCTCAATATCGTGAGCGTAATACTCTGGCGAGAAAACATCGTGACGATTTGCAAAGTTGTGCCACAAGCCTACCCAAGTAGCCTTATACGGTTTCTTATGTGGTGCGACTGTATACTCAAAGCCCTTGGTCGCCTCGTTGCCCTCGATACGGATATTTGCAGGGTTGTGGATATCGCCCACAATTTGGATTACCGTACGCAACGATGCCAAAACCAACGAATCGCTCTCGTTCTTGCGGTTACGCAATACATTAACAGCCTTTTCGAGTGCCACAACTGCATCGTTCTCGTCGGTTGTAACCGACTTACCCTCAGCGTTGAGGGTTGCATACTGCCACTGCTGGGTGTATGCCAACTCTGGATTCTTTCGCAACGAGAAGAGCCACATTGCGTGCTTTGTCATTCCCGATTTAAGTATCGCTTTCACCTCACCCTGAGCCTTATCGTTCAAATGTTTTTCTGCTAACGCCGCGATAGCCTGATGACCTACCACCTTGAATGCGTATGCCTCGGTTGCCATCATTGCCAAGGCAAATAGTACTGCTATAATCTTTTTCATAGTCTGTTTTTCTTTTAATTATTTAAAAATACGGTTAAGAATAGATGCCAAACGATAACCACCCACAGCGAGCTGCTGGTGAGTCATATCCTCGATTACCTG
>JAEIGA010005312.1_pt1 | contig 19728 bp, 8 predicted proteins | sample 9270691 | NCBI WGS metagenome assembly JAEIGA01 (sample SAMN17057246, study PRJNA624740) | gut metagenome | biome: biome; isolation source: fecal sample | host: Bos grunniens | place: China: Xizang | collected 2019 | reverse complement strand
CGCAGGCGATGCCCGCGAGGTTGTAACCCTGCTTCGCATCAACTGACAGCGCAACTATATGCTCCCGTCCATGAAAAGAATCTGAATCATATTTTTAACCTGATAAGAACAACTACCTCAGCAATGATCTTAAAGAGGAACTGCTGGGAGTAGATGGACTGTCTTCTAGTTTTTCAGTAGTGTGCTGAATGTTCGTTGAAGTCCGGCTTGGTTTCCTGATGAGTGGAGCTCGATGCTGTAGCCTGATGCAGATTTCTCTGAGATGCCATCTTCCTTCATCACTTCAAGAAGATGTCTTGCTACAGCGGGGGCTGGGTCGATGATGCTGATGCCTCGCTCCGGGAATTCCGACTTGGCTACTTTGCGAATGGCTTCAATCAGGAAAGGGTAGTGTGTGCAGCCTAGGACAATGGTGTCCGCGCCAGCTTCGAGAAGAGGCATAAGGCTCTCGCGCACAGTACTTTCCGCTGACGGCCCGCTCGTATTTCCTGATTCGACAAGTTCGACGAATCCTTGTCCGATGTGTTCTACAATATGGACATCCTGAGCCCACTTCTCTCTTGTGTCGAGATATTTGCTTGCCTTCAAAGTCCCGGCTGTTGCAAGTACTCCCACAACTCCCGACTTTGTGGCGTGGGCTGCAGGCTTTATTGCCGGCTCCATTCCGATGAACTTGATCGGAAACTCCTCTCTGAGAGTGCTGATGGCTGCTGCTGTGGCCGTATTGCATGCTACGACAATGATCTCACATCCCTTTTCAAGCATGAAACGCGTGATTTCACGTGCCCGGTCGGTGATGTATTCCTTAGACTTTTCGCCGTACGGGCAATGGGCGTTGTCAGAGTAATATATGTACGATTGCTCAGGAAGAACCTTGAGTATCTCCCTGAAAACGGATAATCCGCCAACTCCTGAGTCAAAAATTCCAATCATCGTTCTGCAAAGATAGTTAATTATTATTATCTTTGTAAGAATTATCTATACGCAAACGAGGATATTTAAGAAATGATTAGCATAGAGCAGATTAAAGAGTTGCAGAACCGCGTCGAAACACTTGGACGATGCATAAATATTGACGACAAGAGAAAGGACGTCGAAAGCAGGCAGGAGAAGACCTTGGCTGCAGATTTTTGGGACGATCCGAAAGAAGCAGAAAAATTCTTGAAAGAGATGTCTGGAGTGAAGTTTTGGGTGACAGGCTTTGATAAGGTGGCGGGAGATGTGGAGGACCTTAATGTGTTGCTTGAACTTGAGGATGATGATATTGATGATGCATATGCTTCTGCACTTGAAGGACTTGAAGCATTGGAGTTGAGAAATATGCTTGGCGAGGAAGGAGATAATCTGGGTGCAGTGCTTACAATCAACTCTGGAGCAGGTGGAACTGAGGCGAATGACTGGTCAGCAATGCTGATGCGTATGTATGTCCGTTGGGCAGAGCGTAATGGATACAAGGTTACAATTACTGACGAGCTTGAGGGTGAGGATGCCGGTATCAAGTCTGTTACCATGCAGGTGGAAGGTGACTATGCATTCGGCTATCTTAAGGCGGAGAGCGGAGTTCATCGTCTTGTGAGAATTTCTCCATTCAATGCTCAGGGTAAGCGTCAGACAACATTCTCTTCTGTATTTGTATATCCTTTGGTGGATGATACGATAGAAATCGAGATCAACCCAGGCGACCTGGAGTGGGATACATACCGTTCAAGCGGTGCGGGCGGACAGAATGTGAACAAGGTTGAGACAGGAGTCCGTGTAAAGCATATCCCATCGGGTATCGTTGTGGAAAATACAGAGACACGTTCGCAGCTTGACAACAGGCAGAATGCCCTCCGTATCCTGAAGTCCCGCCTTTATGACATAGAACTGAAGAAGCGTCTTGAAAAGCAGGCGGAGCTTGAGGGACAGAAGAAGAAGATAGAGTGGGGATCGCAGATACGAAGCTATGTCCTTCATCCGTACAAGATGGTGAAGGATCTTCGCACAGGTCATGAAACATCGGATACACAGGGAGTGCTTGATGGAGATCTGAACGATTTCATGAAGGTCTTTTTGATGGAAAACAGCAAGTAAACAGAATCTATATATGAGAAGGAATATTTCACTTTTGGCAGTTGCAGTGTCGCTACTTTTCTGTTGCGCACAAACTTCAGATGCGCAGGAGCGCCCAAAGATGCGTCCGTTGAGTGAAAAAAAGATAGAAGAAGTTGCATCTATGGTCCTTACTCCTATGGAGAAGAAGGAGAAGTGGGGCTATGCCGACGCTGAGGGAAAATTCATTATACGCCCTGAATTCGTCGAGGTCTTGCCGATGAGTTCGATGAAGGTTGCGTTTGTCTCATATGTGAATGAGGCAGGAAAAAAGGTCTGGACTCTTCTGGATTATACCAGAGTTTATCCTACAGAGCTTGAATTTGATGAGGTGGTTGCCGACTTTGACAATAATGGTGTGGCTGTCGTTATGAAGGATAGTCTTGTCGGAGTGGTCAATCACAAGGGTAAGATGCTTGCAGAGTGTGCATACACCACTTATCTGAATCGCGGCTCTGTATTTCTTTTGCGCAACTCGCAATTTCCGGAATGGGTCGTTGTGTCTGAGGATGCATCAGAGGATGGAGCGACTATATACCGTTTTGCAGAAGGTGCCCCTATCATTGTAAAGTCAATAGACGGATACGGTGTCATCAGCCCTCGCACCCGGAATGTTGTCGCTGATTTTGTTTATGACTCTGTTGAAGAGTTTGTACCCGCTTCGATATATTGTCTGCAGAAAGGTGCATATAAGTATCTCTATGCGGATGACAGGATGTCAGACAGATATGATGCTGTGATTCCGGGAGCTGACAATTCTTATTTTGTGGTCAGACAGAATGGCCTGTATGGAGTGCTCACTCCTAAGAACGAGTGTCTCCTGGAATGTTCTCAGAAAGAGGTGCCGGTTCTCAAGCAGAATGACTATACGCGTTACTATGTCAACGGTGTTCCGGTTTACATCAAGGTTGATGGTAAGGTTACGGCAGAGGAGTATGATAATCATCTCTATGCCAGATATGCAGGAAGTCCTGCAGACTATCTCCTTGATGAAAGTCTGGACTTTGCGTTCAAGCGCTATGTGGCAGAATCGATATATAAGACATATGGAACTCCGGATTTCGACAGGATCGTCTGCATTCCACAGGCTGTGGAGTATGCAGATACCAGAAGATTCATCCTTCTGTCAAGCGATCTGATGTCTGCAAGGTATCTTGATCTTGAGACCGGAGATCTGAGGGATGCCGGAGAGGTTGTATATCACGCTTTCCCTTCCAAGGATGGAATTCCGATGTATGCGTCTGTTGTCCGTGACGGAAAATTCGGTATCATCGACATCAGAAACCGCTCTACAGTCATCCCGTTTGAATATGATTGTATAAGACCGGTGGGTAACGGATATGTGCTTCTGCAGGTGGCAGGAGATTCTCCTCAGGTTTATCTTTATAATGTTCCGGAGGGCCTTATGCTGACTCCTGATGCCTACGACAATGCATCCTTTGAACTCCTTTCCTGGAATATTGTTTCACTTAGAAAGGATTCAGGCGAGAAATTATACAATATAGCCGATCATTCATGGGTGTTGCCGGAAGATCATACCCTCAAGTCATATGTGCGCCTTCCGAAGGCTGATGAGTCAGGCCTTGATCTTGCGGCGTTCATGATGAAGGATTCAAAGGGAGCCATCTTCTCTATAACCACAGGACAAAGGCTCACCGATTATCTTTTTGATGATGTTGCAAAGGAACTTGTTGAGGGCAGATATCATCTTGTGACAGTTGGCAAGAAGCATGGACTCTATGATATGATTGCCCAAAAGTATATCCTTTCATGCAATTATGATAAAGTCGGGGGATATCATAAGTATGCCGGCAACATATACTTTGTCGTCGGACGCGAAAATAAATATGGCATCTACAATGCTACAAAAGAGAAACTTGTAGTCCCTATAAAATCTGATGCAATAGATATGAAGGGCGGCTTTGCCCGTCTCAAGCAAGGCAAGACATACAAGGTCCATTCTTTCAAGAAGAATGATATAATGCCTATCGATACTCCTTATGAGTATGTCGAATTGCTGGAAGATGGCTATGTGGTACTCTTTACTTCATCTGCTTCCGGAGTGTATGACATACATCGCAATAAATGGAGCTTCAGTTTCGGATCCCGTACCAGAAAAGATTTCTCAAAGGGAGAATTCAATGATCTGGGAGATAACCTCCTCTTCATCCCGGGATTTGGTGTGTTGAATTATCTTTCATGCAAGTGGCAGATCCGCGCAAATCTGGGATGGGCCAACTGGGCTGCCAGAAATGGAGATTATATTGAGATCAGAGGTGGTGAAGGTGGCCGCACGGTGGCGATCTACAGCGTTAAACGCAACAAGTTGCTGATGAGTCATAGCAGAACATATCAGATGTATCCGCTGACTGATGAGCAGAACTTGAAGAAGGATTATATCATCTTCCATTCTTATGGAAAGCCATCCAATGTCTCTATAAAAGATTATAAATCACCGACATGGCTGCCTTGGGACGATGTGAAAGGCGGTGCCGGACTATATGATATCGATGAAAAGAAGTGGCTTTTCACTGATGAGAGCGGTATCCGTTATTTCGGATCGGGACTATTATTTATTGAAGATAAGGGAATCTACGATATGTCTCTTGGAGCATGGGCTTTGAACAGCGGTGAGGATCTTGATTGTTTCAAGGAAGAAGGTAATTTCTATATTGAAGAAAAACGCGCAGACGGTGAGGCTGTTCGTTACTGGTTTGATACTGAGTCAAGGGCTTTTGTGCCTGTGTCGGATACATTCGGAGTTGTCGATTATCATGCTTTGAAAAAGGTGATGAAGGTTGATGATTATAGCCCTAAAGTCTCTGACTCGTTATGGAAACTGTATGATTATCAGAAGAATGACTACATCCCTTATGGCTGTGATAGAATTTCACTGATGTTCGAGTAAGGTACCTGCAGAAATCTTTCCTATGAAAAAAAATATTTCACTTTTTTTAGCAGTTGTATTACTGCTTTCGTTTGGTATTGATGACATTTACGCCCAGGTGCGTCCGGCATTGCGTCCATTGAATGAAAAGAAGCTGCAAGCAGCATCTCAAGGCCTGTATCCATTGGAGAAAAAGGGCAAGTGGGGTTATGCTGATGCAGCCGGCAAGTTCATAATCCGTCCCGTCTTTGTTGATGCGATGCAGATGGGAGCATCAAAGGTCGGATTTGTGTCATATCTCAATCAAGCCGGAGCACAGGTCTGGACTCTGCTCGATTTCAAAGGAAACTACCTGACAGAACTTGAGTTCGATGCTGTTGTGGCCGATTTCGACGACAGGGGATTGGCTGTGGTCATGAAGGATGGCAGATACGGAATGCTCAACACTACCGGTCAGCTGTTTGTCGAGTGCATATTTTCGACTTATCTGGAACGCGGCCCGGTCAGATTGCTGCGTACTTCTTCTTCATCTGATTGGGCTGCTGTTGTCAAGGATGATTCTTCTGCCGGAGTTTCGGTTTATACTTTCGCAGGCAATGAACCTATCATCCTCAAGGCAGAAGGCGGTTATGGAATCATCAGCCCGCGCAATCAGTCTGTAGTTGCAGACTTTGAATATGAATCTGTTTTTGAACTGATCCCCGGATCTGTCTATTGCCTGCAGAAGGCTCCATATAAGTTCCTGTATGCTGACGATAAACTCTCAGCTCCGTTTGAGGATGTGATACCGGCAGCAGATAATGCATATTTTGTTGTAAAGCAGGATGGAATATATGGTATCCTCAATCAGTATGCATCTTCAGTAGTTGACTGCAAGTATACGACATATCTGAATTATGGAACTGTTGAACTGCTGCATTCTCCATCTTTGGATGAGTGTGAAGTTGTTGTCAAGGATTCTTCCGCTGAAGGTTATACGGTACATAGCTACAGTGTAAATGAGAATATAATCGTCAAGACGGAGTCCGGTTTTGGAATCCTGGATCCTCGTAGCCAGTCAGTAGTTGCGGAGTTCGTATATGATTCGATCGATGAACTTGTTCCCGGTTCGGTTTATTGCCTTCAGAAAGATTCATGCAGATATCTGTACGCTGCTGATAAACTTTCAGCTCCGTTTGAGGATGTGATACCGGCAGCAGATAATGCATATTTTATCGTGAAGCAGAATGGATTGTATGGTCTGGTCAATCAGACAGCAGCCCCTGTTGTTGACTGCAAGTATGATATATACAAGAATTTCGGCTTGGTTGAATTGCTGTATTCTCCATCTTCAGATGAATGTAAGGTCATTGTAAGAGATCCTTCTGCCGGATATACCATACACAGCCCTGGTGTCAGAAGGAACATAATTGTCAAGACTGAGACTGGTTATGGAATTCTGGATCCTCGTACTCAGTCTGTCATTGCAGACTTTGTCTATGATTCTGTTCATGAGTATGTGCCAGGCTCGGTATATTGTCTTCAGAAGGGATCGGACAAATATCTTTACGCCGGCGAAAAGTTGTCAGAACAATATGAGGAGGTGGTCCCAGGACCGTCTGATGTCTATTTCATTGTCAGGAAGAATGGTCTGTATGGTGTTTTGAATAAAACAGGAGAGACAGTTGTAGAGTGCAGAAATTCTATTTGCCAGCAGCATGGCGTAGTTCTTCTGTTGCGTGTTGATGCTTCTTCCGAGTGGACTGCTGTGGCAAAAGATTTCTCAGCTGCCGGATTTACAGTATATACTTTCGCAGACAATGCCCCCATCATCGTAAGGGCTGAAAATGGTTACGGCATAATAAGTCCTCGCACACATTCTGTTGTGGCAGACTTTGTCTATGATTCTGTACAGGAGTATGTCTCGGGTTCGGTATACTGTCTGCAGAAAGGAGCCTATAAATATCTATATGCGGATGATAAGTTGTCTGCTCAGAATGAAGAGGTGATTCCGGATTCGGATACTGTTTATTTTATAGTCAGACAGGGAGGGCTATATGGCGTGCTTGATATTGCAGGAAACGTGGTAGTGGAATGTCTGTACACAACATGCCTCAATCATGGCAAGGTTCTGCTTCTGCAGTCGGCATCGCTGCCTCAGTGCGTGGTTGTGGTCAAGGATTCGTCTGCGACCGGCTATTCGGTTCAGAGCTATGATGCAGACCAGAATGTCATTGTTAAGACGGAAAACGGATATGGAATGCTGAATCCGCGCTCTCAGAGCATCCTGGCAGATTTTATTTATGACTCTATTCAGGAATACATGCCGGGTTCGGTATATTGTCTGCAGAAAGATGGCTATAATTATCTGCATGCAGATGGCCAGCTTTCTGCTAAGTATGACGAGATTCTGTCTTCTGCCGGAAACGACTGTTTAATCGTAAGACGGAACGGACTTTATGGTGTTGTCGATATGGCTGGAAAGACTTTGGCCGATTGTGCATATTCAATATATCTTGAACGAGGTCCTGTCATGCTTCTGCGTGTTTCAGAGGCAACGGGTTGGGATGTGCTCGTAAAAGAGGAGTCAGGATATGGCGTATACAGTTTTGCTGCTGACCAGCCGTTGATTGTCAAAGTGGATGGAGTTTATGGTATCATCAGCCAGAAGGACCAGTCGGTTGTGGCAGATTTTGTCTATGATTCAATTCAGGAATATGTTCCAGGACATATATATTGTCTGCAGAAAGGAGAACACAAATGTCTGTGCATTGATGAAGTCATGTCAAATATGTACGAGGATGTGATCCCAGGTGCGGATAATGAGTATTATGTTGTCAGAGAGAATGGCATGTATGGCGTGCTCACTCCGGAATTCGAAATGCTGCTTCCTTGTTCGCAGACTGAAGTCCCTGTGCTTCTGAAGGATGAATATACACGTTTCTACGTAGACGGAGTTCCGGTATATGTAAAGGTTGGCGGATTGATTTCGGCAACTGAGTATGATGACTACATATATGAGAAGTATAAGGCATGTCCAGCTGACTATCTCCTGGATGAGACTTTGGCTTTTGACCTGAAGAAGTACGTAGGTCAGGCTGTGCACGATGCATATGGCACACCTGGTTTTGAAAGGATAATGGGGCTTGAGCAGGCTGTCAAATATGCTGAAAGCCGTAAGTTCATACTTCTGTCAGCAGATGACAGGACTGCAAAGTATCTGGATCTTGAGACAGGTAGCTTGCGTGAGACAGGGGATGTTGTCTACCATGCTTTCCCGTCAAAAGAAGGATATCCGATGTATGCGTCCGCTCTCAGAAATGGCAAGTTTGGAATTATTGATATAAGAAATTGCGCAGTCGTCATTCCATTCGAATATGATAGAATCTGTCCTGTCGGAGAGAACTATGTGCTGATGTATGTTTCAGAGGACCCTTGCAAGATATTCCTGTATAATGTCACAGAATCTCTGATGGTGACTCCAGAGCCTTGTGAGTCAGTGTCTTTGGACTTGCTGTCCAATGGATATGTCTCAGTAAGGCAGACTTCAAAAGAAAGGATCTACAATTTAAAGAATCATTCATGGCTGCTGCCGGAGGATCATTACATAGAACAGTACGTGCATCTTCCGGGTACTGATGCCTGTGCTGTTTTTGCAAAGAACGGCTCAAAGGGAGCCTTGTTCTCATTGCAGACAGGTGAGCAGCTTACTGATTATATCTTTGATGATGTTGCAAAGGAGATTGTGTGCGGAAAATATCATCTGGTTACAGTAGACGGAAAGCAGGGCTTGTATGATCTTTCGAACCGACAGTATTTCCTGCCATGTTCATTTGAGCGCATAAATGCTTATCATAAGTACAGAAGGAATGAGTATGTCGTGATCAGTGCGGGCAAGATGTGTGGCCTTTACAATGTAAAGAAGGAAAAATTACTCCTTCCGATGAAATATGATGAAATAATACTGAAGGGAGCATATGCACAGGTAAGACAGGGAAAGTCTTCAAAGATATATTCTCTCATGAAGAACGACATCGTGAATCTGGGGCTGACTTATGATTACATCGAGCTTTTGGATGACGGCTATGCGTTGATGTTCTCTTCAGCATCTTCGGGTGTATATGATATCAACAGGAGCAAGTGGCAGTTCAGTTTCGGAAAGCGTACCAGAAAAGATTTTGCTGCCGGTGAGTTCAATGATTTGGGTGATAACCTTCTGTTTATTCCGGGATTCGGCGTATTGAATTATCTGACATGCAGCTGGCAGGTACGGGCAGATATGAAATGGGCGAACTGGGCTAGCAGATCTGGAGATCACGTAACTGTTACCGGAGGCTTTGAAGGTGAGACCAAGCTCATATATAGCATGAAAAGAGACAGAGTCCTGATGAACTATGACAGGACCTACCAGATGTGGCCATTGTCTGACAGCCGCTACTTGAAGGATGAGTATGTCGTGCTTCATTCATACGGTTGCCATGCCGGAGCTTCGCAGACCGATGAATCGGGAGAGTATAAGGCACCTGACTGGTTGCCATGGAATGATGAGGAAGGTGGAGCGGGACTATATGATGTGGATAAGAAATCATGGCTCTTCGCCAATGAGAAAGGTTTGGATTATTTCGGGGCCGGACTTCTCTATGTGGTGGATAAGGGTATTTATGACCTTGTTCTCAAAGGCTGGGTTTTGAATACCGATGCTGTTCTGGACTATTTCAAGGAGGCTGATAACCTGTTTGTCGAGACTAAGGATGCAGATGGCCAGAGTAAGTGTACATATTGGTTTGATACTGAAGCAAGAGCTCTTGTTCCTATGACGGAGACCTTCTCGATATATGATTATGCGGAACTGAAGAATGTCAACGGAGCCGGTCGATATAATCCTAAAGTATTTGAGATCCATTGGAAACTGTATGATTCTCAGGAGAATGATTATGTACCTGCTGTGTGCGACAGAATTTCTCTGATGCATGAAGAATAGGATATGTATTCTTGCTAATAAGATAAAATCTAAATAACTTTATCCTTTTAAATGACGGAGCGGCAGCTCTATCGATATAACACTTTTCTATGAAAATTAAATTCTCACACTTTGCAGTTGCGGTTTCACTGCTGTTGAGCGGTGTAAATTATATGTATGCGCAGGAGCGTCCGAAGCTACGCCCATTGAATGAAAAGAAGGCTCAGACTGCTTCTCAAGGACTTTACCCTCATGCCAAGAAAGACCGGTGGGGATATGCCGATGCAGAAGGAAAGTTCATAATACGTCCTATTTTCACCAAGGTACTTCCGATGAGTGCAAAGCAGGTCGGATTTGTTGCATATATGAATGAGACTGGCGAGCAGGTATGGACACCTATCGATTTCAAGGGTATATATCTGACGGAACAGGAATTTGATCAGGTCATAGCGGATTATGACGACAGAGGACTGGCCGTTGTCAGGAAGGATGGTTCATTCGGAGTTATCAATCATGCCGGTGACATGGTCGTGGATTGTGTCTATACAACGTATCTTGATCACACCCCAGTGCGTTTGTTGCGCACTTCCGAGTCTGATTGGGTGGTTCTGGTCAGAGATAATTCCACATGGGGATATTCGTTATATAACTGGGCTTTGAATGAACCTATCGTGGTCAAGGCAGACAAGGGTTATGGAATCATCAGTCCTCGCACACATGCTGTTGTTGCTGATTTTATTTACGAATCAGTTATTGAATATATCCCGAATTCAGTTTATTGTCTCCAGAAAGGAGAATATAAATACCTGTATGCGGACGACAAATTGTCTGTTGACTATGAGGATGTGATCCCAGGTCCGGACAATTTGTATTATGTTGTAAGGTATGACGGCTTATATGGCGTGATGAGTCATACAGGAAAGATGCAGGCAGAATGCCTGTATCCGACTTATCTCGATCGTGGCCCTGCAGCGCTTTTGAATATCGATTCATCCGCAGGATGGGTAGTGGTTGTAAAGGACGGTTCAGAGGAGGGTTCTTCTGTATATAAATTTGAAGAGAATGAACCTATTATTGTCAAGGCGGATACCGGCTATGGTATCATCAGCCCTCGCAATCAGTCGATTGTTGCAGACTATATCTATGATTCAGTTCTTGAATATATTCCGCAATCAGTATATTGCCTGCAGAAAGGTGATGAAAAGTATCTGTATGCTGACGACAAGTTGTCAGTGAAATATGATGAGGTGATTCCAGGTCCCGGATATATGTACTATGTAGTACGTAACAGCGACACTTATGGTGTGATGAGTCATACAAGCACAATGCTTGCTGAATGCTCATATGAAACTTATCTGGACCGCAGTCCTGCAGCGCTTCTGCGTTCGACATCATCTACTGATTGGGTAGTGGTTGTCAAGGACGGTTCGAAGGAAGGCTCATCGGTATATACATTCGGTGAGAAAGATCCGATCATTGCAAAGGCAGACACCGGCTATGGCATCATCAGCCCTCGCGACCAGTCGATAGTGGCGGAGTTTGTATATGAATCAGTAGAGGAGCATATACCGGGTTCTGTCTATAGCCTTAAGAAAGATGGATATCAGTATCTTTATGCAGACGATAAGCTGTCTGTGAAGTATGAGGATGTGATTCCAGGACCTGACAATGCATACTTCATAGTCAAGCAGAATGGCCTTTATGGAGTAATGAGTCATACCGGAAAGATGCAGGCGGAGTGCCTGTATTCAACATATCTTGACCGCGGACCTGCATACCTTCTTCGTACTGATTCCTCAACAGATTGGACAGTAGTCGTCAAGGATGGCTCAGAGGAGGGATCTTCGGTTTATACATTCACAGACAAGGATCCGGTTATCGTCAAGGCTGATACAGGATACGGTATCATCAGTCCTCGCAATCAGTCGGTTGTTGCGGACTTTATCTATGATTCAGTCGAGGAACACATCCCTGGATCTGTGTATGGCCTGCAGAAGGATGGATATAAGTATCTTTATGCGGATGACAGATTATCAGTAAAATATGAGGAGATCATTCCTGGTCCCGGCAATGCATATTTTGTCGTTAAGCAGAATGGTCTTTACGGAGTGATGAGTCATACAGGAAAAATGCAAGCTGAGTGCTTGTATTCGACTTATCTCGATCGTGGCCCTGCAGCTCTTCTCCGCAAGGAGGCATCTACAGATTGGGTGGTAGTTATAAAGGATGGTACTGAAGATGGTTCTTCTGTATATACATTCGGTCAGAACGAACCTATTATTGCCAAGGCGGACAATGGTTATGGTATCATCAGTCCCCGCAATCAGTCGATTGTTGCAGACTTTATATATGACTCTGTACAGGAGCATGTGGCAGGTTCTGTCTATGAACTTCAGAAGGACGAGTTCAAGTATCTTTATGCAGACGATAAGCTTTCAGTGAAGTATGAAGAAGTGATTCTTGGACCAGGCAATGTGTATTTCGTAGTCAGACAGGATGGCTTATATGGAGTAATGAGCCATACTGGAAAGATGCTTGCCGAGTGTCTGTATGCAACATATCTTGATCGTGGTCCAGCCGCTCTTCTTCGCGCGGATTGGTCGACCGACTGGGTTGTGGTTGTTAAGGATGGATCAAAGGAAGGCTCGTCAGTATATGTCTTCGGAGAAAATGATCCGATTATCGTCAAGGCCGAAAACGGCTATGGAATCGTCAGTCCGCGTAATCAGTCAATCGTAGCAGACTATGTCCATAATTCAGTTCATGAGTATATTCCTGGCTCTGTCTATTGTCTTCAGAAGGGAGAATATAAGTATCTTTATGCAGATGACAGACTGTCTGTTCAGTACGAGGATGTGATTCCGGAAGCGGAGAATGACTATTTTGTTGTAAAGAAAGCTGATCTGTATGGCGTTGTAGACCAGAAAGGAAATATTGTAGTTGACATCAAATACAATAAATATCTTGACCGTGGTCCAGTGCTTCTTCTTCAGCATTACTCTTTGACTAATTGGGTAGTGGTGGCTAAGGATGATACTGATGCCGGGTATTCAGTATATACTTTTGATGTTGACGCCCCTGTCATCGTCAAAGCTGAAAAGGGCTATGGAATCGTCAGCCCTCGTAATCAGTCGATAGTTGCCGACTTCATCTATGATTCAGTTGAGGAGCATATCCCAGGATCTGTGTATGGTCTGCAGAAGGATGAGTACAAGTATCTCTATGCTGATGACAAGTTGTCAGTCAGGTATGAAGAGGTGATTCCCGGACCTGACAATGCATATTTCGTTGTAAGGCATAATGGCCTCTATGGAGTGATGAGTCATGACGGAAAGATGCTTGCAGAGTGTATTTATCAGACTTATCTTAATCGTAGTCCAGCTGCTCTTCTTAATGCAGAGTCTTCTTCAGAATGGGTGGCAGTTGTGAAGGATGCTTCAGAAGAAGGTTCCACTGTCTATACATTTAAGGAGAACGAACCTGTAATCGTTGTTACTGAGACCGGTTATGGTATCATCAGCCCTCGCAATCAGTCCCTTGTCGCAGATTATGTGTATGACTCGGTTGTGGAATATGTTCCAAATTCAGTATACTGTCTCCAGAAGGGTAAAGATAAATATCTTTATGCTGATGATAAACTGACTGTGGCTTATGAGGATGTGATTCCGGATGTTGATAATGATTATTTCCTGGTTAAGCTGGATGGCTTGTATGGAGTACTCAATCAGGCTGGAAATGCAGTGGTTGAAAGCAAATATACGACTTATCTTAACCGTGGCCCTGCGCTTCTTCTGCGTTCTTTGTCATCGGCCAACTGCGAAGTTGTAGTCAAGGATGACTCACAGGTAGGATATTCTGTATATACTTTTGATGTGGATGACCCTATCATAGTGAAGGCAAAGGATGGCTATGGAATCATCAGCCCTCGCAATCAGTCGATTGTTGCAGATTTTATCTATGATTCGGTTCAGGAGTTCATTCCGGGATCAGTCTATTGTCTCCAGAAGGATTCATACAGATATCTCTATGCAGATGACAGGCTGTCTGTGAAATATGATGAGGTCATTGTAGGTCCTGGCAATGCATATTTTGTTGTGAATCAGCATGATGACTACGGCGTGATCAGCCATACGGGAAAGATGCTGGCAGAGTGCATATATGCGACATATCTCGATCGCGGCCCTGCAGTTCTTCTTCGTAGGACTTCGTCTGCAGAGTGGGTGGTTGTCGTTGCTGATGGAACGGAAGACGGTGCTACCGTATATCGCTTCGCTGACAATGATGCGATTGTTGTCAAGGCAGAAAGCGGCTATGGAATCATCAGCCCTGGCAATCAGTCGATTGTCGCTGACTTTATATATGACTCTGTACAGGAATTTGTTCCAGGCTCTATCTATTGCCTTCAGAAAGACGGATACAAATATCTCTATGCCGGTGACAGATTATCCGAGGCATATGAGTCTGTGGTACCTGGAGAGGATAATGCATACTTTGTTGTCAGAAAGGACGGTCTGTACGGCGTGCTTACCCCTGCCAATACGCTTCTCCTTCCTTGCTCTCAGACAGATGCTCCTGTGTTGTTGAAGGACGAGTATACACGTTTTTATGTTGATTCAGTCCCTCTTTATGTAAAGGTTGATGAACTCATCACAGACACTGAGTACGATGATTATCTATATGCAGGATATCAGAACTCTCCAGCCGATTATCTGCTTGATGAGACTTTGACATTTGGCCTGAAGAAGTATGTTTCAGAGGCGATATGCAGGACCTATGGAACGCCTGATTTTGAAAGAATCATGGGTATCCCGCAGGCTATGCAATATGCAGATACAAGAAAGTTTGTCCTTCTTTCCAATGATAAGCAGAATGCCCGATATCTGGATCTTGAGACTGGTCAGCTGAGAGATGCGGGAGAAGTTGTATATCATGCATTCCCATCGAAGGATGGAATCCCGATGTATGCTTCGGTATGTCGTAACGGAAAGTTCGGAATCATAGATATCAGAAATAAACGAACTGTCATTCCGTTTGAGTATGATGAGATTACTCCAATAGGAAACGGATACGTCTTGCTGTGTGTAAATGTTGAAAATTCACAGGATGTATACCTATATAATGTCAAGGATGCCTTGATGGTAACTCCTAAGGCATGCAAGCTTGTTTCATTGGAGCACGCTGCATGGAATATCGTAACTTTGGAGCAGGATTCCAGGAAGAAGGTATACAATATGGCTGAACACACATGGATGTTCCCGGAGAAACATGTTTTCGAATCCTTTGTCCGCCTTACTTCGAAGGATACATTGGGCATTGATCATGCTGCCTTTGTAAAGAAGGGCTCCAAGGGTGCGCTATTCTCACTTGCAACAGGAGAAAGACTCACTGATTATCTTTTCGACGATGTAGCTAAAGAATTGGTGGAGAATAAGTATCATCTGGTGACTGTAGGTAAGAAACTCGGTCTTTATGACCTCTCTGCAAAGCAGTATCTGCTTCCATGTTCATACGAGCGCATCGACAGCTATCATAAGCACTCGAACAATGAGTACATTGTAGTAGGACGCGACAAGAAATATGGTGTTTATAATGCGACGAAGAAAAAGCTGGTAGTTCAGCAGAAGTATGATGAGGTGATTCTCAAGGGTGCATATGCTCAGCTCAAGCAAGGTAACACGTATAAGATGTATTCTCTTGTAAATAATGCATTTGTAAGCATCAAGCAGCAGATACAGTATGCAGATCTTCTTGAGGACGGATTTGCTGTGATGTTCACTACTAATGAATCCGGCATATATGACCTTTATAGAAGCAGATGGCAGTTCAGCTTCGGCTCTCGTACAGTAAAGGATTTCAGTATGGGAGAGTTCAAGGATCTTGGTGATAACCTCCTCTTCATTCCGTCATATGGAGTGTTGAATTATCTGATCTGCAAGTGGTGTGTACGTCCTAATCTTGGATGGGCACTTTGGGCTGACCGATCTGGAGATTACATCAAGCTGACAGGTGGAATTGATGGAGAATCTCAGGCAATCTATAGTCTTAAGAGAGATAAGATCATCATGAATTATAGTGGCAGCCATCGCATGCTTCCGTTGACAGATGCTCCGGCATTGAAGAATGACTATATCATTTTCTACTCATTCGCAAAAGATGCTGAAGGAACAGAACATTATAAGTCTCCTTCATGGCTTCCATGGAATGATGCCGAGGGTGGAGCCGGATTGTATGATGTTGATGAGAACTCATGGATGTTTGGTAATGAAAGTCACCTTGACTATTTCGGATCAGGACTTCTCTATGTAGCAGATAAGGGAATCTTTGACCTATCCCTTGGCGGATGGACATTGCATACGAATGCAAAACTCGACTACTTCAAGGAGGCTGGTCAGCTTTATGTTGAAGAGAAGGATGCAAATGGCCAGATCTCAGGATTATATTGGTTTGATGCAGAGTCAAGAGCTCTGGTTCCAGTGTCTGATTCTTTCAGGATGTTTGATTACCAGTCTCTCAAGAAGGTCTCTGTATTGGAGAACTATATTCCTAAAGCGTCTGGTATGCAGTGGAAGCTGTATGACTCGAAGAATGAACGATATATTCCTTATGAGTGTGACAGAATCTCTCTGATGTTTGAGTAAGCCTTCAGTCCTTCAATGGTAGACCTGAAAATGATAGGGAGCGATATACATAAACATAAATATCATGAAACGTTTTTTACTAATTGCTACGATTCTTGTTGCAGCGTCAGTGTGCGATTTAAATGCTATAACCAAGTCGGATACTCCTGAGCGTCAGGGGTGGGATAGAGAGGTACCTCTTTATGGTGATGTTGAGTCTGTATTTATTACCGAATATAATCTTGAAGATAGATTTGGAGAGATTGTTCAGGGCGAGATTACTGCGGTCTATATATATCGTTTTAATACGAAAGGAGATGTAATGGATATAGCACACTACAATTCAGATGGTTCATTGGATTGTAAGGAGATATTTAAATATGACTCCTCTGGAAAAATGATTGAGTATGCAGAATACAATTCAGATGGTTCATTGGATTATAAGAAGATATTTAAGTATGACTCCTCTGGAAAAATGATTGAGTATGCATACTACAATTCAGATGGTTCATTGAAGTGGAATAATATTTATGAATATGACTCCTCTGGAAAAATGATTGAGAATGCAGGCTACAATTCAGATGGTTCATTGGAGTGCAAGTATATAATTAAATATGACTCCTCTGGAAAAATGATTGAGAAAGCACGCTACAATTCAGATAGTTCATTGAAGTGGAATAATATTTATGAATATGACTCCTCTGGAAAAATGATTGAGTATGCACGCTACAATTCAGATGGTTCATTGGAGTGGAAGGGTATATTTAAATATGACTCCTCTGGAAATGTGATTGAGTATGCAGAATACAATTCAGATAGTTCATTGGAGTGGAAGGATATATTTAAATATGACTCCTCTGGAAATGTGATTGAGAATGCATGCTATCGTACTGAGATACTTTTGCCATGGCTCCAGTATGTGTATGATATTACTTACCGCAATTCGTAAGCTAGAGAGGTTTTATCTTAGAAAGTCTGTTTTAAAGAAATAATGGTATCGTGCATCACGGTTATATCTCCGTCATGCATAAAGTTATCGGGTCAGCAACCGTCAAAAGTTGCTGACCCGTAATTTGTTTCAGAATCTAAGTGAGTTATAGGATAACGGAGTAGGATTTTGGGCTCCAGCTGACTACAAACATAGAAATTGCAATAACTCTCGGAATCACGCAGTGCCATCTGAATATCGGTCAGTCAGATAGTCAAGCCTTTTAACGCGTGATGCTTTTTTGATGTAAAACCCTGATGAGTGTCGTATATATTTCATATATTTGCATGTGAGATGTTTCGTATATCTACACAGACAAATCGCAATTTGTGCGTCACGAAGGATATTCATTTTGCATCTATACGGAAGTATATACACCTATTGTGCGTTAGATAGAGAAACAATTATCTCTTACAGATATGAAAAATCTTATCACTAAACTCATCAAAATTACTCTTGGACTCCTTGGAGTTGCAATGGTTGACTCCTGCATTGTAAAAGCTGAATATGGCTGTCCGCACTCGGACTTTAAAGCAAAAGGAGTTGTGACTGATGAAGCAGGTAACGGAATCCAGGGAATTCGTGTTGTCATTAGTGCCGAATATCCTAATTCTAACTATGTCGGCGGGCCAATTACGGATACTTTATGGACAAACCACGTTGGAGAGTATGCAACAGGAGAATCATATAGACATGATGAATTCGCAAATAAAGACAGTGTTAAACTGGAATTTGAGGATGTAGATGGCAAAGAGAATGGAGGAGAATTCCAGAATGTTACTATAGAAGTTCCTGTTTTCAAGGTCAAGGATGGAGACGGCAATTGGTATATGGGAGCTTATGAAGCTGGAGCCAATGTAACAATGCTCAAAAAATAGAACTATGTCAGGATTGTCACTCAGACAGAAGATTGCTCTTGAACTGCAGCGTCAGCTTGTGCGAGACAATATCGAAAGGCATCCCCTCAGGCAGCTTTTCTGGGAGAGTACGCTACGATGCAATATGAAATGCCGTCATTGCGGCAGTGATTGCAAGGTCTCGTCTCTTCAGCCGGATATGCCGTTTGAGGACTTTGCAAAGGTACTTCGTAGGATAAAGGAAAAGTATGACTCTCATAAGATAATGATCGTCATCACTGGAGGTGAACCGCTGATGAGAAAGGACATCGAGCAGTGCGGACAGGCAATATACGATATGGAATTTCCTTGGGGAATAGTTTCCAATGGACTTCTGATGACCCCGAAGAAGATTGAAGGACTTCTACGTGCCGGAATGCATTCTGCCACCATAAGCCTCGATGGATTCCAGGAGGACCACGAGTGGATGAGAGGACTACAAGGCAGCTTCAAGAATGCATCCGAGGCAATCCGTATTCTTGCAAATGAGCCATCGATCAAGTTTGATGTAGTCACATGCGTGAATAACCGCAACTATGAGTCGCTTCCACAGTTCAAGGAATACCTTATATCTCTTGGATTGAAGTCATGGCGCCTTTTTACGGTATTTCCTGTCGGACGTGCCGCTCAGGATCCTGAACTGCAGCTCAGCAACGAGCGTTTCCGTGGACTCATGGAGTTCATCAAGCAGACAAGAAAAGAAGGCCGCATAATGGCCAGCTATGGTTGCGAGGGTTTCCTTGGCGAATATGAAGGTCAGGTTCGCGACCATCTGTTCACCTGCCAGGCAGGCTTGTCCATAAGTTCAGTAATGATAGACGGATCCATTTCTGCCTGCGCAAGTATCCGAAGCGATCTTGCTCAGGGCAACATCTATAAAGACGACTTTATAGATGTGTGGGAAAACCGTTACCAGCCATATCGAGACCGTTCATGGATGAAGACAGGCGAGTGCGCAGATTGTAAATATTTCCGCTATTGTCAGGGCAATGGAATGCACCTGCGTGATGAAAATGGCGAACTGATTTTGTGTCACCTTAAGAGATTGAAATAACATGAGAGACTTGTTTTTACGTTTTTGCCGTTGGGCTCTGCCTCTATTGGGCATCTCAGGCGTAATATCTTGTGACAATGTAATTCAATGCCCCGATATGTACGGCTGTCCTCCCGCACCGGAATACGGAGTATCTGTTATGGAATTCCGAATGAAAGGCAAGGTTGTGGACTCTCAGTCAGAGCAGCCGATAAAAGGTATTGCTGTGACACGAATCAATGAATTGACATCGCAGGAGTCTGTAGATACAGTGTGG
>JAEIGA010005311.1_pt1 | contig 19730 bp, 15 predicted proteins | sample 9270691 | NCBI WGS metagenome assembly JAEIGA01 (sample SAMN17057246, study PRJNA624740) | gut metagenome | biome: biome; isolation source: fecal sample | host: Bos grunniens | place: China: Xizang | collected 2019 | reverse complement strand
GTTGGCCTTCATGTGTTCCGTCAAATGGGCAATACGGTAAGAAAACAAAGCCACTTGGCTCTCTACTGAGCCAGTGTCCGAATTAGACTGTCCGTACTTGCCAAAGATCTCTTGTTTCTTAGCTGAATCTAAGTACATAATGTAAAATATTTAATAGGTTATTGCTTAATAGCGGCGCAAAGTTACAACTTTTTCATTGAATACCAAATACTTTTGTGAAAATTCGACGTTTTTTATAAAAACACCAGATGTTTTCCTGAAAAGTCGGGAGTAATCCCTGAGGATATTCCGATATTTTTTTACTTTTGCAAGGTACAGGGGTTGAGCTGGACGAAACACCTTCTGCAAAGGGTATCTACCGCGCCTGACACTCTGTACTGGCTGATCACTAATACAACTAATAATTATGGAAAAATATATTGCTAACGAGAAAAGGTATGCCGATACCGATTTCATGCAACGCTGCGGCGAAAGCGGCATATTATTACCGAAAGTTTCGCTCGGTTTGTGGCAGAATTTTGGCGACGCCGCGGATTTCGAAGAGAACAGGGCATTGCTACACTATGCCTTTGATCAGGGCATCACTCACTTTGACTTAGCCAACAACTACGGCCCGCCTCCCGGCTGTGCCGAGGAACGTTTCGGACATATCATCTCCTCGTCGCTGGCCCCCTATCGCGATGAACTATTCGTATCAACCAAGGCAGGATATGAGATGTGGGCAGGACCGTATGGCAATTGGGGCTCGCGAAAGTCGTTGATGGCAAGCCTGGATCAAAGTTTGCGCCGCATGCAATTGGACTACGTAGATTTATTCTACACCCACCGCTATGACCCCTTGACCCCGTTGGATGAGACACTGCAAGCCTTGGTCGACATCGTTCGCTCGGGCAAAGCACTATACGTAGGCATCTCGCGCTGGCCCCTTGAAGCTACTTTGTATGGCATCGAGTATCTGCGACAAAGGGACGTGCGCTGTCTGTGCTACCAGGGCCGATTGAATATGTTGGATCAAGAAGTGGTGGAGTCTGGCATATTGGAAGCGGTGCGTCGCGAGGGTTTAGGTTTCGTTTCATTCTCGCCTCTGGCGCAAGGTCTGCTCACTGACAAGTATCTGCATGGTATCCCCGAGGTATCGCGTATGCAGCGTGATGCCTCTTTGCGCAAATCATTGCTGACGCCCGAGCTGATCGCACAATTGACTTCGCTCAATCTGCAAGCACAAAAGGAAGGCAAGACCTTGGCACAAATGGCACTGCGCTGGGTATTGGATCACGAGGGAGTGACCTCGGTGATCGTAGGTGCTCGCAACAAGGCACAACTGGCCGATAGTTTGGGTTGTGCTAAGGGCTGAGACAACATACTGCTAGCATATATCTAAAGATGACTTTATAAACGGCACAAGATCATGAAGGTCTTGTGCCGTTCCTTTTATCCTTTTGACGGAAGTATTATACCATACACATTTCAAATATTTGTTCGATATCTTCTTGCTTCAGGGGTTTAAAACCAGGCAGGACTTTGCCACCGCATGCCTTGCGCGCCATAGTGGCGAAGTGGGTGCGATCGATGCCCACAGCGGGGAAGGTGCTGTCCAGTTGCAGTGTGTCGAACAGGAAGTGTGAGAGGCGGTCGATGGCTTCGTGCGCGATATCCATAGCGGGTTGTGAGGGATCGATACCGAAGACATTGACGCCGAACTGTACATACTTGTCGACGTTGGTTTCGTCCAGGCAATATTTCATCCAGCGTGGGGTGACGATGGCCAAGCCCAGCCCGTGGGTGATGTCGTAGATAGCCGAGAGTTCGTGCTCGATGGGGTGGCAGCTCCAAGCATGACGCTTGCCGCCGTTGACAAATCCGTTGATGGCCCACGACGATGTCCACATCAGGTTGGCACGGGCCTCATAGTTGTCGGGTTCTGCCATTGCAACGGGAGTATATTTGATGATCGTCTTAAGCATTCCCTCCATAAAGCAGTCCAGCATATACAGGTCCGGTTCGGTGGAGAAATAAACCTCGAGGATGTGCGAGATCATGTCGGCTGCTCCACACGCCGTCTGATATTTGCTCACGGTATAAGTATAAGTGGGATCGAGGAAGGAGGCTTTGGGCAAAAGCGGAGGAGCCATGCGACCAATCTTGTCTTGCGTATCGGGATTACTGATTACGCCGCCGCAGTCCATCTCTGATCCTGTAGCCGAAAGCGTCAGCACTGTCACGATGGGCAGAGCGCGGTGGATGGGCGCCCAGCGTTCGTTGAAGAAATCCCAGGGATCGTGGTCCACCAGAGCGCCGGCTGCCATAAACTTCGTAGCATCGAGTGTCGATCCCCCGCCTACGGCCAGCAAGACATCGATCTGGTGCGCCTTGCACATCTCTGCTCCACGGCGCACGGACTCGATGCGTGGATTGGGTGCGATGTCAGCCAGTTCGTACACCTCGAGCCCTGCTTCGGTCATCTGTTGCATCACTGCATCGTACAGGCCACTGCGCTTGATCGAACCGCCGCCATAGGTCAGCAGCACACGTTGTCCATACTTCTTGAGTTCTTCGCCCAAATGCTTGATTTGTCCTTCGCCGAAATGCACTCGGGTGGGAATGTCGTATACGAAATTATTCATAGTAGTCTATCGTTTTTTTAAGGTTTATCAATTCGCCAGCAAATATACTCAAATATTATATATTGTCGAAAGGATTGCGCCATTTGTCGAAGTCACTTGCCATTTTGTTTGATTTACCTCGTCAGATAGGCAAAAAGCGGGCAAGAAAAAAAGCCTAACCTTTTTAAAAAAACATTAGACCTAATTTAAAAAACATTAGACCTCGTTAAAAAAAGGTGTAGGTTTTTTTGCTAAACCTACACCATACTTATTTTTTGTCGTTCGAGGAGCGTCAGATCAATCCTCCTTGGCAGCACGCTTACGCATCAAGTGATCCAGGATCACCTTGCGCATACGCATGGATTGCGGAGTGACTTCCACATACTCATCCTCCTTGATATATTCCAGCGCCTCTTCCAGCGAGAAGATGATGGGCGGAATGATGCGCGCCTTGTCGTCCGAACCAGATGCACGCATGTTGGTCAGTTGCTTTGACTTGGTGACGTTGATCACCAGGTCCTTTTCGTGTACGTGTTCGCCCACCACTTGTCCGGCATACACGCTGTCTTGGGGAGAAATGAAGAATTTACCGCGGTCCTGCAAGTGGTCGATAGCATAAGCGAAGGCTGTGCCGCCCTCCATTGCAATCATCGATCCGTTGGTGCGGCGCATCATGTCGCCCTTGTAGGGTTGATATTCCTTGAATCGGTGTGCCATGATGGCTTCGCCCTGGCTCGCTGTGAGCACGTTGGTGCGCAAGCCGATGATACCGCGCGATGGGATCAGAAACTCTATATCCACGCGGTCGCCCAGGCTTTGCATCGAGGTCATTTCGCCCTTGCGGCGGGTCACCATATCGATCATCTTTGAAGCGAACTCTTCGGGCACATTGATAGTCAGTTCTTCGATGGGTTCGTGGCGTTCGCCGTCGATCTGCTTATAGATCACCTGGGGCTGACCCACTTGAAATTCGTAGCCCTCACGACGCATCGTTTCGATCAGTACGGACAGGTGCAATACACCGCGACCCGACACGATCCAGCGGTCGGCGCCCTCGGTCTTCTCTACGCGCAATGCCAAGTCCTTTTCCAACTCCTTCTCCAGGCGATCGTTGATATGGCGCGAGGTGCAGAATTTGCCTTCCTTACCGAAGAATGGCGAATCGTTGATGGTGAAGAGCATAGACATCGTGGGCTCGTCGATAGCAATAGTGGGCAGTGCTTCGGGCGCTTCGAAGTCGCAGATAGTATCGCCGATTTCGAAACGTTCCAAACCGACCACGGCACAGATGTCGCCGCTACCGACGCTCTCGGCCTCCTGGCGTGCCATGCCCTCAAAGGTGTGCACCTCCTTGATCTTGGTCTTTTCCATCGAGCCGTCGCGGTGTGCGATGGTGATGTTCATGCCTTTCTTCAAGGTGCCACGATGTACGCGGCCCACGGCGATGCGGCCGGTATAGTTGGAGTAGTCGAGCGACGTGATGAGCATCTGTGGCGTGCCCTCCAATTGTTCGGGCGCGGGGATCACTTCGACGATGCGGTCCAGCAGATAGTCGATCGATTCGGTGGGAGCGCTCCAGTCCTCGCCCATCCAGTTGTTTTTCGCCGAACCATAGACTACGGGGAAGTCCAATTGTTCTTCGGTCGCATCGAGGTCGCACATCAAGTCGAACACCATCTCGTACACTTCCTCGGGACGGCAGTTGGGTTTGTCCACCTTGTTGATCACCACGATAGGTTTCAAACCGATTTGCAATGCCTTTTGCAGCACGAATCGGGTTTGTGGCATAGGTCCCTCGAAGGCGTCTACCAACAGGATGCAACCATCTGCCATATTCAGCACACGCTCTACCTCGCCACCGAAGTCCGAGTGCCCCGGAGTATCAATGATATTGATTTTGGTGCCCTTGTAATTGATCGACACGTTCTTCGACAGAATGGTGATGCCGCGCTCGCGCTCCAGGTCGTTGTTGTCCAGGATCAATTCACCGGCATTTTGATTTTGTCGAAACAGATTGCCTGCCAACAGCATTTTGTCGACAAGCGTAGTCTTACCATGGTCCACATGGGCAATGATGGCGATGTTGCGAATATCTTGCATAGGAATAAATAGGTATTGCTGGCTGGCGCTCTTCTTTAGACAAATGGTTTCTGATAGCGATGTCCTTTTTGCAAAAAGCCTCAAAAAACAGCTTTGCAAGAAGCCCCGGCCAAGTTTCAAGGCGCAAAGTTACAAAAAAGTAGCGGGGGATTTCAAAAAAACGGCGCTAAACTAATTCAACATCTCTATTTTTGACAAAATGCTTTGGTCGGAAACTAAAAAAGCGGCTGCTGGAAGGACGAAACCTTAATCAGAACTATTCCCCAAACCACCGAGTAAAAAGAAACAAAGCGCTGAGCTTAGGAAGAAAAAATCCCCAACTTATATTTCAAAGTCGGGGAGGAACGGGATTTATTTATTTGAGATTTGATCAAAGTTTGTCAACGTCAACTTTCCACTTACCTTGGTGTTTGACCAGATGTACATTCTTTGCTTCAGAGGATCCTTCGTGGTGCAATTGCAATTTAACTACAGCACTTTTGCCATCTTGGGATATGGTCTCTTCCAGTACAGAGAATGTTACAACTGTTATTTCGGGCACTTCTTTAACTAGTTCTTTGAATTGCTTCTTGAACTCCTCTTTCAAAGCTTCGTCAACCACTGCCCTTTGCTCAGGTGACAATTGTTCGAGCAATGCGTACACTTCTTCTAAGTCTTTGCTATAGAACAAATCAAGGTCGAATGTGCTCTTCCCTTGTATAACCTTCATAAATTTCAAAGCAACTTCGCCAGGGGTATTGGTGTTTTGTTGAACGCCATCGATAGCCGAAGCAGGACTTGTTGCGATCAGGGGATTTGCTGTGAGTGACAATGCAAATAGGCATGTCGCGAGGGTGAATATTAACTTTTTCATAATGTAGGGGATTTAAAGATTTAATGTGTTTTTGCAAATATATAGATTACGATTGATATAACAACAACAGAGGGTCATATTTTCTTTATTTGACCGAGAAAATAAAAAACAGGAGCGATTCTCCTGTAGATATTGCCGTTTTCGCTATTTTTGTACTGCGAAACGTGGTAGGCCTTATCTGCGCTGCAGATGCTGTATGCTTTTGGCTTCTATTCTCTCTATGGTAAGACTCACGTCAAACGTTTCTTTCTCTATCTCCTACCATTTATCCTCTAACCCCTATTCCCCGATATGCCCCAACGCACCCTACACACCACAGACGACGGCAGCTGCACACTGTATGTGCCCGAAATCGACGAACACTACCATTCCACCAAAGGTGCCCTGACCGAATCGCTGCATATATTCATCGCGATGGCACTGCGCCACCATCCGTCGCCCTCGCCTCGCGTCCTTGAAATCGGACTCGGCACAGGATTGAACTGCATTCTATCTCTATGGGAAAGTCGTCGCACAGGACGTCCCGTACACTACACCAGCATAGAACTCTACCCCTTGTCAGTCGAACAAGTGCTTCCTTTGAACTACCCGCATAGGGTGACAGAGGTACTGGGTCTGACTGCCGACGAAGAAGCCCTGCTCGCTGCCGATTTTGCCGCTTTGCACAGCGCACCCTGGGGCGAAGACGTCCAATTGACCGAACTTTTTACGCTGCACAAAGTAGAGGCGGACTACACGCAGCACACCTTCGCCACACCCTTCGACGTGGTTTACTTCGATGCCTTTTCGCCCGAGAAACAACCCGAGATGTGGTCGGCCGAGCGCTTCTCGCATTTGTACGGACAAATGGCCGAAGGCGGCGTATTGACCACCTACTGCGCAAAGGGCGTAGTGCGCCGCACACTGCAAAGCGTAGGCTTCGCCGTAGAGCGCTTGGCGGGTCCCGTGGGTGGGAAGCGCGAGATATTACGTGGAACGAAGTAGACCTTAATAAGAACAAAGTAGATTTTTACAGGAACGAAGTAGACCTAAACAGGAATAAAAACGACCATATATATAATAGGTGTGATTTTTGCCAAGACCTATTTCCTTCGCCCCTTTTTATATTTTTCCAGACAAATCACAGAGGGGCAAAAAACATAAAAAAACTTAATGCTTGGGCAAATGTAATGGTCAAACAGTATTTTTTTCTTACTTTTGCCCCAAAACAATACTAAACTACATCTAAATTTATCCAATATGAAAAAGATTTTACTAAGCTTAGTACTCATCGCGTTCACAATAGGTACTCCCTCAGCAAAAGCCATCGACTTTGACTGGGGTGTGACAGGCGGTTTGAATGTAACAAAACTGAATATGAATGGCACGGGCGAGAAGTTCTTCAGTTCAAGCAACCGCGCCGGTTGGTTTATCGGTCCCAAAATTGACCTTGGTTTCATCCTCGGTTTAGGACTGGACGCTTCGGTACAATTCCAGCAAAACAAGCACAATCTGAAATTGGAAACGCCAGTCGGCGATTTCTCTACGACACACACAGCCAACTTCGTCTCGCTTCCTATCAACGCAAGGTATAATATTGGTCTGGGCGATTCGTTTTCTATCTTTATCGCCACAGGTCCACAGTTTGACTTCGGATGGGGCGACACCGAAGAAAATTGGTTCAGCACTACTTTCCGTCGCGAGAACCTTGCTGTCAATTGGAATATCGGTGCTGGCGTGCGTGTGTTGAAGCACCTTGAAGTCGGTTTGGGCTACAACTTTGGCTTGAGCAAGTCGGGCGAGAGAGTCGAAGACTGGAGCGATGCCATCCTGAATGGTTTGAATGGCAACAAGGAGGATTATCGTGCCAACTCCTTCAAACTGCATGCGACATATTACTTCTAAGCGCTGTCACAAGTAAAGGAAAAGAAAAATAAGGTAAGACTTTGTCAAAATAAAGCAAGCCCCAAAGTTTTTCGAAAAACTTTGGGGCTTATTTTATGCCCTATCCGAAAGCACGGACAGGCTTATTTGCAGTGCACGAGGCTTAGTCCCATTCCAGGATCACCTTACCACACTGACCAGATTCCATGATATCGAATCCCTTTTGGAAGTCAGCGATGGGGAACTTGTGAGTGATCACAGGCGAGAGGTCAAGGCCTGATACGAGCATCTGTTGCATCTTGTACCAAGTTTCCCACATTTCGCGGCCGTAGATACCCTTGATGGTAAGTGCCTTGAAGATGATTTCGCTCCAGTCTACTGTAGTAGTAGGAGGCAGGATACCCAATTGTGCGATCTTAGAGCCATTGTACATATTGCTTACCATATCGCGGAAGGCAATAGGCGAACCAGACATTTCGAGACCTACGTCGAAGCCGCGGATACCCATCTTTTCCATAGCGCCTTGTACAGTTTCGCCCTTAGCAGCATTTACTGTGCAAGTAGCACCCATCTTCTTAGCGATGTCCAGGCGATAGTCGCTCAAGTCGGTCACTACGATATTCTTAGCACCTGCAAATTTAGCGATAGCAGTAGCCATAGTACCGATCAAACCAGCACCGGTGATCAATACGTCTTCGCCGAGGAGGGGGAATGAGAGAGCTGTGTGAGTAGCGTTGCCGAATGGGTCCATGATAGCAGCCATATCGTCCGAGATACGGTCGTCGAGCTTCACCACGTTGCATTCGGGGATGCACAGGTATTCTGCGAATGCGCCGTCGCGGTTCACACCCACGCCGATGCTGTTTTCACAGATATGTTGCAAGCCACGACGGCAGTTGCGGCAGTGTCCGCAAGCGATGTGACCTTCTCCTGTCACGCGGTCGCCCACTTGGATATTGCGTACGCCAGGACCTACTTTTTCCACCACGCCCACGTATTCGTGACCGATAGTCATTGGAGTCTTGATGGTCTTTTGGCTCCATTCGTCCCACTTGTAGATGTGCAAGTCAGTACCGCAGATAGCAGTCTTCTTGATCTTGATGAGCACATCGTTGACGCCCACTTCAGGCACGGGCACGTCCATCAACCAGATGCCTTTTCCGGCTTCTTTCTTAACTAACGCTTTCATTTTGCTGTTGTTTTTAGTTTATAGGATATGTATTGTTGTCTGATGCCAAAGTTGTCGCCCCGCACCTATCGTTTGGCACAGGAACAAGAACTTTCCGACAGCGAAGTTACTGCAAACCGAGCGGAAGACAAAACGAATGAGGCATTTTTTTGTGTTTTTCCTGCCAATAAAAGCGAATATGTGTCGAAAGTCGAAATCAGGCTTTGAATTTCTGCCGCAACGTAGGCGTAAAAAAGGATCCAGACCTTGTTGAAAAAACATTAGACCTTTTTTTCACGAGGCGTCGCGAAATTTCAACGAGGCGTCGCGAAATTTTCACAAGGCCTTGACTTTTTTCCTACACCTGCTTCTCCGTTATTTTTACCCCCTTTTTCAAAAAAGCAAATCATTATTTTGTATTTCACCGCCGTTGTCGTAATTTTGCGGTAGAAAACAAAATAACAACGAATATATGGAAAATAGAACAGTTAGAGTGCGTTTCGCACCCAGCCCCACAGGCCCCCTGCATATTGGTGGTGTTCGCACCGCATTGTACAACTACCTGTTTGCCCGTCAGCACGGCGGCAAGATGGTGTTCCGTATCGAGGACACCGACTCTCAACGCTTCGTGCCCGGTGCCGAGGAGTATATCATCGAATCCTTCAAGTGGCTCGGCATCGAGTTTGACGAAGGTGTAAGTTACGGTGGCGACAAGGGTCCATACCGCCAAAGCGAACGCCGCGAAATCTACAAAAAATACGTAGACCAACTCCTGGCTGAGGACAAGGCTTACATCGCATTCGACACCCCCGAGGAATTGGACGCTAAGCGTGCTAAAAAGGAAAACTTCCAATACGACGCTACCACTCGTGGCGAGATGCGCAATTCGCTCACTATGCCTGCAGAAGAAGTACAAGCGCTGATCGCAGCGGGTACTCAATATGTTGTGCGTTTCAAAATTCAACCAGGTGAAGATATTCACGTGGACGATATGATCCGTGGTGATGTAAAGATCAACTCTACCATCCTGGACGACAAGGTGCTCTACAAGAGTGCGGACCAATTGCCCACTTATCACTTGGCTAATATCGTGGACGACCACCTCATGGAAATCACACACGTGATCCGTGGCGAGGAATGGTTGCCCTCTGCTCCATTGCACGTCCTGCTGTATCGTGCGTTCGGCTGGCAGGACACTATGCCACGATTCGCACACTTGCCATTGTTGCTCAAACCCGACGGCAAAGGCAAACTCTCTAAGCGCGACGGCGACCGCCTGGGCTTCCCCGTATTCCCATTGGAATGGCACGCTGCCGATGGTAGCATTTCATCAGGTTACCGCGAAAGTGGTTATTTGCCCGAGGCTGTGGTCAACTTCTTGGCCCTCCTGGGTTGGAACCCTGGCACCGATCAGGAAATCCTGTCTATGCAAGAACTGATCGAACAGTTTGACCTGGCGAAGTGCTCGAAGGCAGGCGCGAAGTTTGACTACGTGAAGGGACAGTGGTTCAACCGCGAATATATCCAAAGCGCAGACAATGCTGTCCTGGCTCAAGACTTCGACAAGATTCTCCGCGAAAACGGTATCGAAGCACCTATTGAAAAAGTAGAAGCTGTCGTGGCAATGATGAAGATGAAGAAGATCAACTTCATCAAGGAGTTGTGGCCATTGTGCGACTTCTTCTTCATTGCGCCTCAAACATTCGACAAAGAAGACAAGTTCATCCGCAAGAACTGGAAGGAAAATGCGCCAGAAGAAATGAAGGCGCTCACAGAATTGCTCGAAGGTTTGGAAGACTTCTCTGCCGACGCTCAACGCAAGGCTATTGATGCTTGGGTCGAAGCAACGGGCGTGAAGCCCTGGAATGCTTGGCGCGTGATGTTGGTCGGTGCAGGCAAGGGCCCAGATATGCACGATTTGGCAGAATTCTTGGGCAAGGAAGAAACCCTGAAACGTATGCGCTTTGCTCTCGAGGCCTTGGCATAAATAGACTTTACCCTGGCACATCTGCATGTGCTTTGACAGATACAAAATGTACTTTGACTGATACGTAATGTACTCTCTGGCGATATACCTCTATATGATCATGGTGAACATCGTTGCGCTTTTCCACAAAAAAGCGCGACTGATGACACGTGGTCAGCGCCAGACGTGGCGAACCCTGCGCCAGGCGGTAGGCAACGACACCTACGTGTGGTTTCATGCGGCATCGTTGGGCGAGTTCGAACAGGGACGTCCACTGATGGAACGCCTGCGCCGCACGCACCCTGAGCAAAAGATTCTGCTGACTTTCTTCTCGCCTTCGGGGTACGAGGTGCGCAGGGATTATGCTGGGGCCGACATCGTGTGCTATTTACCTTTTGACACGCCGCTTAATGCGCGCAAATTTATCCGTCTGACACGACCCAAGGCAGCTTACTTCATCAAGTACGAATTTTGGCGCAATTACATCGAGGTGTTGCACAAGCACAATATTCCGACGTATAGTGTGTCGAGCATCTTCCGCAAGGGACAAATCTTCTTCCGTCCTTATGGCAAGAGTTATGCTCGTTGCTTGCGACGTATCACTCATTTCTTCGTGCAAAACGAAGCGTCGAAAGCGCTCTTGGCACAAATCGGCGTAGAGAACGTCTCGGTGGTCGGAGATACTAGATTCGACCGCGTGATCGACATCAAAAACGAAGCAAAGGAACTGCCCTTGTGCGAAACTTTTGCTCAGAAAAAAAATGTCCTGGTGGCGGGTAGCAGTTGGGGCCCCGACGAAGATATTCTGATTGACTATTTCAATCGACACGACGGCTGGCGCCTAATCCTCGCTCCGCACGTGGTATCAGACGAACACTTGCGCGAAATAGAGAGCAAGTTAAAGCGCCCCACCCTACGCTACACAGAAGCCAGCGCCGAGAATATCGCACAAGCCGAATGTTTGATCATCAATTGCTACGGTTTGTTGTCCAGCATCTACCGTTACGCAAAAGTAGCCTACGTAGGCGGTGGATTTGGAGTGGGTATTCACAATGTGCCCGAAGCAGCGGTCTACGGCATTCCCGTATTTATTGGTCCGAACAACGGCAAATTCCGCGAAGCCCAGGCTTTGTTGAAAAATGGTGGTTGCATCGAGATACATGGTGCCGAGGATTTCGAACGCGCCATGACCAACTTTGCTCAACATCCCGACAATTTGCAACAAGCCGGCGAAATGGCAGGACGATATATTCACGAAAATGCAGGCGCCGCCGACAAAATCTTCCAGGCAGTGATGAAGGTGACAAAATAGCGACGGCAACGACGGCGAACAATCGAATTTATCGCTCCGCCCTTAGGCTTATCACTTCGCCCCTTATACTTTACCGCTCCGCCTCTATACTTTACCACTCCGACTCTATACTTTACCGCTCCGTCTCTATACCATATTATAATATATAGTATACACTATTGATGCTCTCGCTGGGTTGCAAAAGCCTCGGGAGCATCTTTTATTTTTCATAAGAGGGGCTGTTGAAATCAGCCAAGGCGGAAGGCAAAGAAACCCCTGCAGACACTGATCCCAAAGGCGATTGGCGACGAAAATATGGGATATTCCGTGAAAAAACGAGTATTTTTTTGTCTATACTCCATATTTTGTGGTAAAATAATTACATTTTGTACATTTTTTGTGGGATAAAAATTGCCATGTGTAAATTTTATTTCTACCTTTGCGTGCATTTCATAACAAAACAAAACACAAAAATATGAAAAAGGTTGACCTACTAGATCTGAAGATTCTTCAAATCATTTCTATGGATGCACGCGTGCCTTTCAAAGATGTGGCTGAAGCGTGCGGCGTTTCGAGAGCAGCAATTCATCAACGTGTATTGCGCCTGACAGAAGCTGGCGTGATCACTGGCTCCGGTTATAATGTCAATGCAAAGCGCATCGGTTATAGCACATGTACATACGTGGGTATTAAGTTGGAGCGCGGTTCGATGTACCAAGGCGTAGCGGCTGAATTGGAAAAGATCGACGAGATCGTGGAGTGCCACTTCACCACCGGTCCCTACACTATGTTGGTGAAACTCTACTGCCGCGACAACGAACACCTGATGAAATTGCTCAACCACCACATCCAGGAAATCCCAGGTGTCGTTTCGACCGAAACATTGATTTCACTCGAACAAAGTTTCTCACGCCAAGTGCCTGTGATGATTCCCAGCAAGGACCAGACTGTAAACTCGAAGAAGCTGAGGGCGCTGATGGAACGCATGAATGCCGAGGGTGTGATCGTGGACGATTTGGAAGACAACAACGACTAAGCAGGCTGCAGAAAAAAGGTTAGACATTGTTTGAAAAAGCCTAAACCTTTTTTCAACGAGACGTCGCGAAATTCAAAAAAGGTCTGACCTTTTTTTCAAGACCATTTTTATACCATTTTTCGCCCTTGACCTGCCTAAAAATATTACGAAAAGCGAGACTCCTCGGAAAACTAAATTCAACACTATGATAGACTTGACTTGGCAAGGCCTACTGCTCGGCGGTGCCACATTCTTGACCATCGGCATATTCCACCCCATCGTCATCAAGACTGAATACTACTTTGGCACACGCCCCTGGTGGATATTTCTGTTGCTTGGATTGGTATGCTCGGTGGCGGCACTTCTGATCAAGGACCTCTTTTGGAGTGCCCTGCTCAGTATCGTGGGATTTTCATCCTTTTGGACCATCAAGGAACTGTTCGACCAACAAAAACGAGTGGAAAAGGGATGGTTCCCCCGAAATCCCAAAAGGAAATATCCCGAACAGGGCCCAAAGAATGGATAAGGCTGTTTCTGCCAAGAACACTACATTTGCTACACAGAAAATATGAAATCATTTGATATCAACGCGACTTACAGCGAAATTACCGCTCACTACCCCAGTCACCGCGCCTATCCCCTGATCGGTATCATGGGAAACTTTGGCGACAAGGGTTGCGAGTTGGCCGAGGCTTACTATCGCAGTATCGAAGTGGCAGGTGGTATTCCCATAGTCATCCCCCCCGTAGACAATCCGTTTCACCTGTACAATCTGCTCGCGCGCATTGATGGGCTGATGCTGTCGGGTGGTGCAGACGTCAACCCCCTGTTTTGGGGCGAAGATCCACTGCCCGGACTCGGAGGTATCAACTCGGTGCGCGACAAGGTGGACCTGCTTGCTGTACGTCTGGCCTACGACTGCGGACTGCCGATGCTGGGCATCTGTCGCGGCATCCAGGTGTTGGCAGCCGCCCTGGGTGGCAGTGTCTATCAAGATATCGCCACAGAACACGACGGCGGCTACCTGATTAAGCACAGTCAGAATGCACCACGACACACCCCGACGCACCGCGTACAAGCCGAGGAAGGCTCGCTCGTAGCACAATTGCTCGGCACAGAGTTTGTCGTCAACTCATTCCACCACCAATCGGTGAAAGACAGCGGACCCAAACTGCGCATCACTGCCCGATCGGCAGATGGCGTGATCGAGGCGGTAGAAAGCAACGAGATGAAGAGCATCATGGGTGTGCAATGGCATCCCGAATCCTTCATCATGAACGGCGACCGTCGCATGATGCCCCTGTTCCAGCACTTCGTCGATGAAGCAGAGGCGTATCGCAAAGCACGCGAAGTGCATCGTCGCGTCCTGACCCTGGATTCGCACTGCGACACGCCGATGGTATTCGACCAGGGTGTAGTCCTCTCGCAGCGCAATACGAACAGTTGCGTCGACCTGTACAAGATGTACGACGGCGCCCTGGATGCAGCCGTGATGGCCGCCTATTTGCCACAAAAAGGCAGAAGCGATGCCGAACTCCTGGTCGCTACGACCTATGCAGATAGTATCTTGGAGGAAATTCGCCGACAGGTACAAGCCTCGCATGGCGTACAAATAGCCTCGGCGCCCAAGGACCTGTTCAACAACAAAATGCTGAATCGCAAATCCATCATGCTGGGTATCGAGAATGGTTATGCCATTGGCAAGGACCTGAGCAATATCGAGCGCTATCGCAGAGAGGGCGTGGTCTACATGACGCTTTGTCACAACGGCGACAACGATATCTGCGACTCGGCAAGCCGTTCAAATCGCGAACACGGCGGATTGAGTGAATTTGGCCGTCAGGTCGTAGCAGAAATGAACCGTGTCGGTATGATGATAGACTTGTCTCATGCTTCCGAGGAGACGTTTTATCAAACACTCGAAATATCTACGCGCCCCGTCATTTGCTCTCATTCATCAGCCAGAGCTCTCTGCAATCATCCTCGCAACTTGACCGACGATCAAGTCCGCGCCTTGGCGGAAAAGGGCGGCGTAGTGCAGGCCACATTCTACGAAGGTTTCCTGGTAGAATCAGGCGAAGCGACAATCGACGACGCCGTGCGTCACATCATGCACCTGATCAACGTGGCAGGCATAGACCATGTGGGCATAGGGTCCGACTTTGATGGCGACGGAGGCGTACGTGGCCTGCAGACTGCGGCAGACTATCTCACCCTGACCAGACGTCTGATGGCCGAGGGCTTGAACGAGCGCTCGCTACGTAAACTGTGGGGCGGCAACTTCGTTCGTGTGATGAGCCGCGCTCAATACAATACGCTCTTCCAATACGGAGATGCGGAACAATAACTACTCTCCTTATTATTATATTATGACATATTCTATGCGCATCCATCTATTTTTTGCCCTCATCACCGCTTTTTCGTTTTTGGCGTGTGGTGGTAAAAACAGCGCTACACTTCAACCCCAAAACCCTACGGCAACACCAACCGTGGAAAAGGTTGCTGTGACATTCAATGCAGACTCTGCTTACGCTTCGGTGCAAAAACAATGCGACTTCGGACCTCGTACACCCGAGTCGGCAGCACACAAACAGTGCGGCGACTATATTGTGAACCAGTTCAAGCATTATCAGTTGCAGGTGACGGAGCAAAAGACACAGGTGCAGACTTGGGACGGCAAGACCCTACCCTGTCGCAACATTATCGCCGCATATAAACCAGAAGCCGAGAAGCGCGTGCTACTCTGCGCCCACTGGGACTGCCGACCTTGGTGCGACGCTGACCCAGACGAAGCAAACCACAAAAAGCCCGTAATGGGCGCCAACGATGGTGCCAGCGGTGTGGCAGTGATGCTCGAGGTAGCCAGATTACTCAAGGACTTGCAACCTGCATACGGCATAGATTTTATTTGCTTCGACATGGAGGACTACGGCGCTCCCTATTGGGGTGAAGAAAGTGCTCCGGCAGATGGCAGCGATTGGTGCCTGGGTTCACAATATTGGGCACAAAATCCACACGTCGCTGGTTATCGCGCAGAATACGGCATCTTGCTCGACATGGTAGGCGGCAAGGACGCACGCTTCTGCCGCGAAGGTTATTCTTTGCAATACGCCTCGCACATCCTGACCAAGGTTTGGAACGCCGCCGAAACGGCTGGTGCAAACAAATACTTCCTGCGTGAAGACGGCACCTGGGCACTCGACGACCACCTGCCTATCAATCAATACATGGGCATACCCACTATCGACATTATCCCCTTCTTGGATGGCCCAGAGGGCGGATTCTCTGCCACATGGCACACTGTGAACGATACACCCGAGAATATTTCGCGCGAAGTTCTGGGCGCCGTGGGACAAACCTTGATCCAGGTGCTCGGCAGCGAAACTTTTTAATACCCCCACTACACATAATATAAACGTAATATGACTATCAACGAAATTCAAGACGAGATTATCGAAGACTTCACATTGATGGACGACTGGATGGACCGCTACCAACTCCTTATCGACTTGGGAGAGGACGAAGACGACTTGTCCGAAGAAGAAAAGGTAGATACCAACCTGATCGAAGGCTGCCAAAGCCGCGTATGGTTGGTGTGCGACGAAGAAGACGGCATCCTGGAATACCGCGCCGAGAGCGACGCGCTAATCGTCAAGGGTATCGCCGTACTATTGATGCGCGTGTTGAGCGGACATACACCCCAAGAAATCCTGGACGCCGACCTTTATTTCATAGACAAGATCGGTTTGTCCGAACACCTCTCTCCAACCCGCAGTAACGGTCTTTTGGCAATGGTAAAGCAGATGCGTATGTACGCACTCGCTTATCAGACAAAATTGGCTCAGGGATAATTCCTGCGAGAATAGACCTCGTTGAAATTTTCATACACCTATCAGGCAATGAGGGTGACTCAAAATTTGGGTCACCCTCGTTCTTTTTATTAGTTCTGCATCCACCTTTTTACTAAGACCTGACCAATAGAACAAAAATAGAGAGACCGGAGCAAAATCTTTCGAACCGGTCTCATATATTATTTAAAAATTTCTTTCCTTAAAGTTTTTTGGGGAAATTAGAAGTAGAAATTGAATCCGATGTTACCATTCATCAAACCTGTAGCGAATTGTGTGGTTCTTGAATTTTTAATATTGTAGTTTTTAGAATTGATATAATCATTCGTTGCATTTGGTGAATCAGTTTCATACTTTTGAACACGCTTGTATGCAGATGTATATACTCCAAGATCTAATGCACCGCTGATTGATACACTCTTGCCTAAGAAGTATTCAACACCTATTTTAGCAACGCAACCAAAAGTATTTACAGGTGTTGATGTCTTACTTTTACTGTCATAGTATGAAACTTTACCATCCTTGTATTCAAAATTTTCGTCTATAGTAAATCCTTTAATCTCTCTACCAAAATAGAGGTCTGCCCCTACAAATGGTTGAAGACGCTTGCCCGGACGGAAATTATATTGAACTCCAACATTCAGAGAGAAATTTTTGTATCCTTCTGTGTCTGTGCTGATAATTTCTTTGTGATCATCATCAGCAGGATTGTAAGTAAAATCCTTTTCTTTATAATTATTGAAACCTACTCCTGCTGTCAAGGCAAACTTATCTCCAACGAAATATTTTCCGGAAAGTGATGCTCCAAGGTTATTAAGTTTGTTGTCTTGATTTCCATTGAACAAGTTGCCTACAAAGTTTATTACAGGGTCTGCTCCTACAGTTATAGCCCAACTACCTTTTTGACCACCATAATAGTTTTCATTCTGTGCGCTTGTTGTTCCTACAGCAAAGAAGCCACATACCAATACTAATAAAAATAACTTTTTCATGATAATAGAATTTAAGAGTTAGTAATATGAAAAATTAATAAATACATCTTTTTTAGTTGAGTAATACTATTTGTTATTTAAAGAGATTATCCGAATAATTCTATGTTTTTGCAAATGTAGTTAAATATTTTTTAATATTCTTTTTTATAAAAAAATAATAGTATAGTTATTTACCAAAATCCTTATCAATTTCTGGACAAATCACTAAACAACACGTCTGAGTGCAGCTAATTATCTCCACTCCCCTACTCTTCCCTTTTACACTAAAAAGCCCTAAAAAGCGGGTATGTAGAGAGCGAAGATGGCAAATTTGACTTTTTTTCACGGAAAAAGCTTTTTTTGTCGTTTGTTGTGACTATATTTGCGAAACGCCTTGAGAAAAGGCATTCTGTCCTTAAGAAAAAACCTTAAATCTAATACATAAAAATTATGGAGACAACATTGTTTTATCTCGTGCCCGTGGCTTCGGTCTTGGCCCTAGTCTTCGCTTGGCACTTCTATCGAGAAATGAAAAAGGCGCCCGAGGGAACGCCCCGTATGAAGCATATCGCTGAAGCGGTGCGCAAGGGTGCTATGTCGTATCTGCGCCAACAGTACAAGGTGGTGACCGTGGTGTTCATCGCCCTGGCGGCTCTGTTTGCCGTGATGGCATATGGTTTTCAGGTGCAAAATGAATGGGTACCCATCGCCTTCCTGACTGGTGGTTTCTTCTCTGGTTTGGCAGGCTACCTTGGTATGAAGACAGCCACAGCGGCTTCTGCTCGTACAGCCAATGCTGCCCGCACATCATTGAACGGCGGTCTGCGCATCGCCTTCCGCAGTGGTGCGGTGATGGGTCTGGTCGTAGTCGGTCTGGGTCTGCTGGACATTTCGTTCTGGTACCTCTTGCTCGACTGGTTAATCCCCGAAGGCGATATGCCAACAGCCAAGCTTTGCATGATCACTACTACTATGTTGACCTTCGGTATGGGTGCTTCGACACAAGCGCTCTTCGCTCGCGTCGGTGGTGGTATTTATACAAAGGCTGCAGACGTTGGTGCGGACTTGGTAGGTAAAGTAGAAGCCAATATTCCAGAAGACGATCCACGAAATCCTGCAACTATCGCAGACAATGTGGGCGACAACGTAGGCGACGTAGCCGGTATGGGCGCAGACCTTTACGAATCTTATTGCGGTTCGATCCTGGCGACAGCATCCCTGGGTGCCGCAGCGTATATGTTGGCAGGCAATGTCGATATGCAAGTCAAGGCCGTGATGGCACCTATGCTTATCGCTGCCGTAGGTATTGTCCTTTCTATTATCGGTATCTACGCCGTTCGTACACACGAGAATGCCAATATCAAGGAACTCCTCCGCTCGCTCTCAGTAGGTACTATGCTCAGTAGCGCACTGATCGTCGTAGCATCGTTTGCGGTGCTCTACCTCCTCGGTTTGGATCGTTGGTGGCAAATGGGATGTACCGTAGTCGTAGGTTTGGTCGTCGGCACGGTGATCGGACAGGCTACGGAATACTATACCTCTCAATCATACAAACCCACACGCAAGGTATCTGAGAGCGGACAGACTGGTGCTGCCACCGTGATCATCTCGGGTCTGGGTCTGGGTATGTTGTCAACAGCCGTTCCCGTGATTGCCGTAGTCGTAGGTATCATCGCAGCCTACCTCCTTGCAGCAAGCGGAGATATGAGCAATATCTCAATGGGCCTCTACGGTATCGGTATGGCTGCCGTAGGTATGCTCTCTACACTGGGTATCACATTGGCAACCGACGCTTACGGTCCTATCGCCGACAATGCCGGTGGTAATGCCGAAATGTCGGAACTCGGTCCCGAAGTGCGCCGTCGCACAGATGCGCTCGACTCGCTCGGTAATACTACTGCGGCGACTGGTAAGGGCTTCGCGATTGGTTCAGCTGCTTTGACAGGTCTCGCACTCCTGGCATCGTATATCGAAGAAGTGCGTATCGGTCTCGAACGCTTGGGACAAGATACCCTCCAAATCGGCGAACGCGTCGTGAAGTTGAGCGAAGCG
>JAEIGA010005310.1_pt1 | contig 19742 bp, 22 predicted proteins | sample 9270691 | NCBI WGS metagenome assembly JAEIGA01 (sample SAMN17057246, study PRJNA624740) | gut metagenome | biome: biome; isolation source: fecal sample | host: Bos grunniens | place: China: Xizang | collected 2019 | reverse complement strand
GATTTTTCCATTTTCTTTTCCAGAATCAACAATGTAAATTCGGTTTTCATGTTCAATCGCAATTCCATCTGCAATTCCGTTACGAATATCTGCATAAATCTGCGAGAGAGTATGCCTAATAAAGGAAACGGCTTTATTTCCAAGCTTTCCGTAAGGTATGTATTTTTCAACCTTCTTTGATGCGTGTACAGTATTATTATAAACTACACTGCCCTCGTTGTCAACTCTTTCTTCCTCATCATCCCTCTCTGCCATAGCTATCTTACCATCTACGTACTTAGCGCCGATCTCCTCAAGACCGTCCATATACAGCTTTTCCGCCTTTTTTACGAAATCGGCGGCTTTTTTTGCGTCAGGATTGTTTCGATTTTTCAGTGCTTTTTTTATATCCTGAATACTGCCGAGTATCCTCTCAACGGCGCTAAGGTCGTTCTTTATCAGATGCCTTACGAATTCCTCGGTGCCGAGCACTCTTTGCGAGGCAAATGAGGGCCACTCGCTCTCAAACTCCTCAAACACCTCGGCTTCTGCATCGGTAAGCTCTTCGCCTGCGCGCCCTCTCTCTACTATGTCGGCTAAGACATCGGTGGTATCTTTGCCCTCTTCGTTCAGTCCCTCAAAGTAGCTCTTGGAATATCCGCGGGATATATAATCGGAAATAGCGGAGGAATAGAGTTTATCATTGCTCATTAAATGCTCGTCGAGCAGAGAAGAGGACTCGGCGCAATAAACACCTCCCATTGCTCAAATAAGGGGAGATATTGTTTTATATTTCGGAATTATAATCTCAATTTTTCTGCCAAACTTGGAGGATTAGCTATTCTAAGCTTTTTGGAGCTTTACTTTTAGCCGGAATATATAGGATTGTAAATATAATAAACAAAAAAAGCAGGTCTAAACCCTGCTTTTTGGTGACCCACCGGAGACTCGAACTCCGGACCCCTTGATTAAAAGTCAAGTGCTCTACCGTCTGAGCTAGTGGGTCGTATTCCTTTTAAACCTACCCATATATGATACCACACAAAATGATTTTTGTCAAGGAAAAAGTTTGTCGCGGCAATTCCAATAAAGAGCTGATTTAAAAGGTCGTTTTTGTGCACTTTAAACAAATTGTTTAAGGCGGCATATGCGCTCTGCAAGTGCATATATAGTGTCGGGAAGAAGCTCGGGAAGCTCCTGTCGGTCACTGTCTGAAATATCGGGGTCCTGAGTGGCAATGCTTTCTCTCATTATGCGCACAATGATTTTGTCAATTCCTTTTAATTTATGGGGCTTTAACTCTCCCCCAAAATGATGAATGCCAAGGGAACATACGAGAGCCTTTGGAATTTGCATCGTAACGTAATCGTCAAAATCCTTTGAAATTCCGCAGCACAGAAAAGCAGCGCAGGGCATAGACGACAGCGCTTGAAGATTATTTCTGATATATTTTTTTAAGCTTTTATTTAATCTTCCCATACGGATAGAGCCGCCGATTACAGCGACGTCAAATCCCTCGGGGGAAGGGGGAGTGTCCGTGACGTTAAACAGGGATATGTCAGCTTTATTGCCTATTCTTTGAGCGAGCATTTCGGCAGCTTCCTTTGAAGCACCGCCCTTTGTGGCGTAAATTATTAATACCTTCATTGTTTTTCCTTTATGATGCGTTATTACTATATTTATTATACTTCATTTTTATATGTATGTCAAGAAAAAAAGCGGTTGCCGAAGCAACCGCTAAAAAATTATTTATTCTGCTTTACCTTCAATAAGTCCATAGGTGTTATCGTGACGCTTATAAACTACGCATATTTCGTCAGTACCGTCATCCTTAAATACAAAGAATTCGTGTCCCAACAGATTCATCTGCATTATAGCCTCTTCTGCTGACATCGGCTTTATAGAGAAGCTTTTTCTTCTGATAGTGAATTCGGTCTCTTCCTCAAAATCCTCCCCCGTATCCAGCATTACTCCCTCAAACGCGCCGCTCTTAAGTCTGCGTTCCAAACGAGTTTTGTTTTTTCTTATCTGGCGTTCAATTAGATAAACAGCTCTGTCCAACGCGTTGCGGAAGGTTTCATCCTCCACCTCGCTTCTGAATATAGTGCCGGAGGCTACTATGGTTATCTCAAGGCATTTTTGGTTGTGCTTGCAGCTGAGTGTTGCGGTAGCAGAGCATTCGTTGTCAAAGTACTTATTGAACTTCTGTAATTTGTTTTCGATAATGACCTTCATGTCATCCCATACGTTCATTTGTCTGCCAATGATGGTAACTTTCATAGTTGATCCTCCTAAACTTTTCTTTGGGATTATCCCCTGAGAATATTATATCACATCTTTTGCCTTTTGTAAATAGAAACTAAAGAATTTTGCAAAAAATAATTTATTTTGTGCAAAACAAACAAACGACCGAAAGCAAAAGAAATTTAACACTGCTTATAAACAACGGATTATAATTCCGAAAACAGAATATATAATTTAATTTTATCTTAAAAATGAGAAAAATATATTTCAAAAACAGAAAAAAATAAAAATATTTTTAGCATTGTCCTTTTTAAGACACACTGTTTGTGGTATAATATAGTTGCAGAGGGGAAATTCAATGCAAATATCAAAGGTTTAAAGGAGAAAAGAAAATGACCCGAGATCTTAGAAAGAATATTAACGAGGATATGAGAATAGTTCCCGAAAATTGCAATTGCTCTGTATATACTATGGCAGCCGTTGCGGGATGCTTGCTCTTTTGCGTAGGTATAATAATTTATGCGTTGCTTGCGGCGTAAGTTTTTTTTGCGATTTGCGATAGCTCTTGATTTTGCGGTCGTGTTGTGATAAAATATTACATATAAATAACGGCGAAAGAAGGGAGTGAGTATATGTCGCGACGTTCCAACCAAAAGCTTAAGCTTTTTTACCTTTCAAAAATACTTCTGAATATGACAGATGAGCGTCACGGTATGACTCTCACCCAAATTTTAGAGGAGCTTTCAAAGTATGGCATAGAGACGGGGCGAAAGAGTCTGTATGATGATATGGAGGCGCTTCGTGTTTACGGGTATGACGTGCGTTCAAAGCGCGACCGATTTGTCAGGTATTATATTAAAGACAGAGAATTTAACCGTGCCGATATAAAGCTTTTATGCGACCTCGTCGATTCCTGTAAGCTTGTAGGGGAAGGCTACAAAAGGGAGCTCATAAAGAAAATCTGGCAGACGGGTTATATGTCGGGTATTGAAATGCCAAAAGCCGTAGTACGTGATACGGGTGAAGAAGATGCGGTGTATAAAAATATGGAGCTTATTTGTCAAGCTATGGCAAATGATAAGGTGCTGTCATTTAAATATTTTCAGTGGAACTCGTACAAGCAAAGAAAGCTGAAAAATGAAGGTAAGGTATTTACTGTCAGCCCGTGGAAGCTTGCTTGCCAAAAAGAAGGATATCTGCTTATAGGCTTTGACCACAATAATAATTCGATAACCGAGTTTTCGGTAGATAGGATGCTATTTATTTCCGCCGTCAACAAAAAGAGAGACGGGGAAGGAGCTTTTATTGAATTTGAAGCTCGCGAGAGCGAGCAGGTCAATCTGAGGCTCGACTGTGATAACGACACCGCAACAGAGGTCTTTGGACGCTTTGGTATAGATGTTACTATTCTTTCAAATAGAGAGAATAGCTTTGAAGTTTCGGTAAAAGCCGAAGTGAACAGTGATTTTTACGCATGGCTGTTTACCAAGACTGGGCGTGTGCGTGTAGTTGCTCCCGAATGGGTGGCGGAAGGATATGCCGAGATGCTAAGCAATGCCGCGCGCATAGGTGCGAAAGATGAAGCAAAGTAAGGAAAGAGCATCTATGACCCGTGCTTTGGTGTATTATGCGCGGCTAAGAGGAGAAGATAAAATCCGTTCTCCGCTTGATATGTACGGTGCCATAAGAGGTGCTTGTACAGGAAAAGAGAGGCTTGCGGCTGAGCTTTGGGCGGTGCAGGAATGTCTGATAATGCTTGATGTTCTTGGAGAACAAGAAACTATAAAGGCACTTAGAAAAATATATTTAGAACCCTTTTCGTCCTCACCGTTGCGTATTCCCGCGAAAAGCGAGATATCAATGAGAGTCTTGCGATTTGCGTTTGAAAATCATTTGGATGAACGGACAGTGTACAGACGTTTGCAACGTGCCCGTAAGCTTTGGCTGGATATATTGAGCAGGGGAACGAAATTATAAAAAAACAAGGAACTCACTAAAGAGTTCCTTGTTTTTTTGTGAAAGCTTACTGATTGTTCTTTCTCATAGCCTCAAAACAAGCACTGCAATATACAGGTCTGTCGTTGGAAGGCTGGAAGATAACCTTTGCTACACCACCGCAATTTGCACAAGTTGTTTCGAAGTATTCGCGCGGAGCCTTTCCTGCGTTCTTCTTTGCATCACGGCAAGCCTTGCAGCTCTTGGGCTTATTGAGGAAGCCCTTTTCTTTGTAGAAGCTCTGCTCTCCTGCGGTGAAAACAAACTCGTTTCCGCATTCCTTGCATACCAGAGTCTCGTCTACAAACTCTTCTACTCCGGCTTTTACTACTTCTTCGTTCATGATTTTACCTCGCTTTGTAAGATGGAATTGTTTTGCCCAAATTCCGTTAAGACATGACCCTTCGCGGTGGGCTATCTGATCGGGAGAACCCGAGTCATTCAATTTATTGGAGCAATGCTCTGAGCTTTTTTCGGATGCGATAGATGGCATTTGTAATTGATTTTTCGCTTGAAGAGAGAATAAGAGCCACCTGGGCGGCAGACCGTCCTGAAATATAGAGCTGCCAGACCTTATATTCAAAATCCGAGAGGTTTTTTCTTATGACAGAGTAAAGCGATTTGATACGTTCTTGCTCCAAAATCCTGACCGAAGGGTCATCCGTTCCCTGAACTAAAAATAAATCTTCGGGAATCTTTTCAAGGGGCTCCTCATAGCGCTTTTTGAGAGCGCGGAGCTGAGATACTAACGCATTGTGTATGCATATCTTCGCAAAGAGTCCGAACTCGACCTCGTTTTGTTCCAAGTCATAAGCCAATATTGAGTTATAAAACACCAAAGACGCTTCCTGCCGAAGATCCTCACGGTAAAGAGCGAACGACTCGTCCAAAGAGAAGCGGTTTACAGATGAATCAATCAGCGGACTGTAACGCTCAAGCAAGGTAACAAATGATTCTTGGTCACCGTTGCGAACCGCTAAAATCAAGCTCTTGATATCACAACTGTTTTTCTCAAATTCCATATGCTACCGATCCTTAACGCCAAAAAAGAACCAAAGGGTACAATACGCCCCACGCGTCCTATTATTTTTAATTATATCATTAAATTGTATAATGTCAATACCTTTTTGAAAAATATTTTTGTAAAAAATTCACGAAAAATGTCGTGCGGTTATTTTTACCAAAGCCGACCGCAAAAAGTTGGTTATTATCACAACAAAAATAGAACAATAATATTAAGAAGCAAAGTAAAGCACTTGCGAAAGCTTTTTTCACAAGTGCTTACGAGATTTTTATTTAGAACATACGCACGTAATCAATCCAATATTGCGCCAAGTTTTGCCAGCTCTGTTTGGAGTTCCTTTACATTGATATCACGAATAGTGACTCCGTCGTGTATCGATAGAGCAGCAGCTACTCCCGCTGCCTGGCCCATTGCCATTGCTGCGGGCATACATCTCATTCCGCCAACCGCTTGGGATGCACATGAAAGTGTTTTGCCGGCGACTAAAATGTTGTTACAATTTTTGGGTAACAATGCAGAATAAGGAATATAGTACCGTTTAGCAACCTCTATTTTGAAATTTCCGCTTTCAGATACGCTTCTGTTATGAACATCCATTCCGAAGCCATATACAGCAATACGGTCATCGAATTTTGTGCCATTTGCAACATCCTGCACAGTGATTTTATAGTCACCCTCGATATGTCTGCTTTCGCGGATGCCCAAAACCGGAGCAACCGCCGCTATTCGAGCATTTTCAAATCCGGGAGTTTTATCGTGAAGAACGCAGAAAGCATCAAGCACTTGACGTCGTGCTATGCTGTGAGCATCTGTAAGGCTTTTTGCGTTGGTTGCATCAACATTATAAACGTGATAGTGGTTTACTTTATATTTGCCTTTAGGAGTTTTGTAGACCTTGACGGGATATTCTGGACGAGTGCCCGATAGATTGAATTTTTCGTCGTTTACACCATCCACCTCAAACATAAGAGTTCCGGGCTGCGGTATTCCGCTTATCTCTTCTCCCTTATATGTAGGCACTCCGGCTTTATCTGCAACCGAGGCGGTTCCTGTACAATCAATAAATATCTTTCCCCATACGCAAAGAAGTCCTTGCGGTGCGGTAAGAACGGCGTGTGTTACGGTTTCGTTATCCATAATTACGTCAGCAAACTGTGTGTAGCAGAGTATTTCAACACCAGCCTCTCGGAGCATTTGATCGAGAACTATTTCAAGATAAAACGAATCGAATGGCGTTACGTGACGGTGGTATTTTGTGATAAACGATGTATAAATGGAATTGCTTTCGACGTTTTCAGAGGGGATAGCCGCCGAGTATGCTTGGAGTCTTTCGATAATTTCGGAGAATATACCTGCAACGGTCTGCTCATCTCCGTCGCGGTCATAATTTGTCATAAACGGTCCTACGAGCGCACTTGTAGCCATACCGCCAAGGGATGGAGTAGCTTCAATAAGTATAACCCTCATACCCTTACGTGCCGCTGAAATTGCAGCGCAGACGCCTGCGGGTCCGCCTCCGATAACGACTACATCATACTCTCCGTATAGCTCAATACCTCTGCAAAAATCTATTTTTTTCATTATGATTACTCCGCTTTATTATAATATTTCCGTATTTTTGGGTATTAATATAAATATCTGTCTTAATCAAAAAGATAGTTTACATTACCTGCAAGGAGAGCGGTGACTCCGCGGTAGATTACTTCAGGTCGCTCGTAGAAATTATCACGCATCCTCTGCGCGCGATTTTCTGTGTCAACGACCAATGTCTGAGAGAATATCAAAACTCCTTTTTCGGTAAAGGAGCAGGAAACGCAGAATCTGCCATCATCTGTTTTCTCCACCGTACAGCGGGCAACAACGTCGCGCTTTTTGAAATCGAGAAATCTGAGTGCTTTGGAGAGAGCCTTGTCAAGAATACTCGCCAGAATGTCGCTCTTCAGCTCACGGGCAACAAGTCTGCCCTTGTCTGTGATCAGATAAAGGTCCCGTCCGTCCTCGCCTTCATATTTTTCGATAAGGTCCATATCTACCATCTCGTAAAATGCTTCGGCAAAATCAAGATACATAACGTAGTCTGTTTGCATAACAACATCATTGATAGTAGTAAATTCAAGGGGGTAATTTATATTTTCGAGCAGGTAAAGAACAAATATCTTTACGTTTCGCATACTTCCAATTGGAGAACTGATCATAACAGAGCCTTCCTTATAAATTTACTGGATATATTTTAACATATTTCAAAAAAATTTTCAATAAGTATTTGCAAATAATGAAAAAATATGATATAATCTACATGTTGAACAAAAAAGAACACTCAGGAAGGAAAGAATATGATATCTATTGCTTTACTTGGTTTTGGATGCGTAGGAAGCGGAACGGCAGAGGTGCTTACCGAGAATAAGAAAATAATTGAAGAACGCCTCGGCTGTGAATACCGCATAAAATATATACTTGACCTCAGAGATTTTCCCGAAAGCCCCTTTGGCAGCTTGGTAGTCCATGATTTTAATGCTATTCTTCAGGATGAAGAGGTAAGCATAGTTGCGGAAATGATGGGCGGCTCTCATCCTGCCTATGATTTTACAAAGGCTTGCCTTGAGGCTGGGAAGAACGTTGTTACCTCCAATAAGGAGGTGGTGGCGAAATTCGGAGTTGAGCTTGGGGAAATAGCTGCTAAAAACGGAGTTAGATATATGTTTGAGGCGAGCGTAGGCGGAGGAATTCCCGTTATCCGTCCTATGATGACCGATCTCGCGTCTAATAAGATAACAAAAATTAACGGTATTCTCAACGGTACCACTAACTATATCCTTACCTCGATGCGTGATGACGCAAAGAGCTTTGGGGAGGCTCTTGGAGAGGCACAGCGACTTGGATACGCAGAGGCAAATCCTACTGCTGACGTAGGAGGCTTTGACACTGCAAGAAAGACGGTTATTCTTGCGGCTATCGCTTCGGGAAAGCTTGTTTCAACCGATAATATTCATATAGAAGGAATCACCGAGATAACCCTTGCTGACGTTGAAGCGGCAGAGAAGCTTGGATATCACATCAAGCTTATCGGTCACGCTGAGGTGAAGGACGGAAAGATTCTCGCCCTCGTTTCGCCTATGGCAATACCGAGCAGCAACCCATTGGGAAGAATAGATGACGTATTCAACGGAATCCTCGTTAACGCCAACATGGTAGGAGAGGTAATGTTCTACGGACCCGGTGCGGGCAAGCTACCTACAGCCAGCGCAGTCGTTGCCGATATAGTTGACGTTATCGCAAAGCGTGATTTTGCTCCTACACCGCTTGGCTGGGTAAGCGCCGAGGCTTCTGACATTGCGGATTTCGCTGAGTATTACTGCCGCAGAATGGTTATATCCGCTGCTGGAAATTACGTTACCGAGGAAATGACCGAGACCGAGGCAGCCAAGCTTGCGGCAAAGTCCGATGTAATTTCTGTTTACAGAGTGCTTTAATGTAAAAATACCGTGGAAAAATCCACGGTATTTTTGTTATTGCAATTATTTGTAAATTGTGATAAAATATCTTACAGAGCTGCAACGATAGCGGCGGTATCCTGTGCGATAACGAGCTCTTCGTTTGTGGGAAGAACGTAAACGGCTACCTTCGACGCGTCAGTGGATATCTTGGTATTTTCGGATACGTGAGGAGCGGCGTCATTAGCTGCCTTGTCAAACTCGATTCCAAGGAACTCCATATCCTGGCAAACCAGCTCGCGGAGGTGAGGATTGTTCTCGCCGATTCCCGCGGTGAACACAACAGCGTCAAGACCGTTCATTATAGCCGCATAGGAGCCGATGTACTTCTTGATATTGTGCTTAAGTATGTTGACAGCAAGATTAGCTCTCTCATACTTAGGATTGGAAGGACCGTCCGCAATAGCGTCCTCAAGGTCTCTGGAGTCGGAGGAGAAGCCCGAAACTCCGAGGAAGCCCGACTTCTTATTCATAAGGTCGTCCATCTGAGCGGGTGTAAAGCCTTCCTTTTCCATAAGGTAAGGAACGATAGCGGGGTCAATATCACCGCAGCGTGTGCCCATCTCAACTCCAGCAAGAGGAGTGAAGCCCATAGATGTGTCCATAACCTTACCGCCCTTAACTGCCGAGATAGAGGAACCGTTACCGATATGGCAGGTAACTATCTTTGTGTCCTCAACGGGCTTACCAAGAAGCTTAGCCATTTCAGCGCTTACGTAGCGGTGAGAGGTTCCGTGAGCACCGTAGCGACGAATGCCGTACTTCTCATAATATTCGTAGGGAAGCGCGTAAACGTAAGCTTCGGGAGCCATGGTCTGGTGGAAGGCTGTGTCAAATACGAGCACCTGGGGTTTGCCGGGCATAGTTGCAAGACAGCCCTTGATACCCATAAGGTGAGCAGTGGTGTGAAGAGGTGCAAAGGATTTGCAAAGCTCAAGCTTAGAGAGTACTTCATCGTCCAGAAGAATGGATTTTGAGAAGTATGCACCGCCGTGGACTACACGGTGACCGATAGCTTGAATTTCATTCATATCGGCGATACAACCGATCTCCTTATCGGTAAGAGCATCAACTACGAGCTTCATAGCGTCAGAGTGGTCCTTCATAGGAGCTTCCTTAGTTACCTTGATGTCCTTTATGAGCTGCTTGTGAGTGATGCTTGAGCCATCACCGCCAATTCTTTCGCAGACACCCTTTGCGGAAACAAGACCGGAATCAGTTTCGATAAGCTGATACTTAAGCGAGCTGGAGCCGGCATTTACAACGAGTACGTTCATTTTAAAGTCCTCCAAAAAAATAATTACATTTAATTATACTACAAAAAAAATATTTTTTCAATAGAAATTTCAAGAATATTTTATAAAAGATAAAAAAGGAAAAGAAAATGTCAACTTTCGGTATAGTATGTGAATTTAACCCCTTGCATAACGGACATAAAAGGCTTATAGATGAGGCAAAGCGGCTTGGCGCGGAGCGCGTGGTCTGCGTCATGAGCGGAAACGCGGTACAGCGTGGAGAGCTTGCCATAACCGACAAGTATACCAGAGCCAAAGCGGCAGTGCTTTGCGGAGCAGACCTTGTGCTCGAATTGCCATATCCTTGGTGCGCGGCAAGTGCCGAGTATTTTTCCGCCTGCGGAGTTGAGGTGCTTTCTTACTTTTGTGATAGCGTTATATTCGGCTCGGAGTGCGGAGATATAGAGCTGCTCAAAAAAGCGGGAAGTGTTGCCGCAAAAGAGGAGTTCAAAAACAGCTTTATAGCCCGTACCGAACAAGGAGAGGGCGCGGCAAGCGCGTATTTTTCTCTGCTTGAGGAGGAAACGGGAGTTAAGCTCTCATCCAACGACCTGCTTGGGATGGAGTATATAAGAACGGCAATTGAGAAGAAGCTTGATATCAAGTTTTATACGCTGAAGCGAGAGGGAGCGGGATATAACGACGAGCTTCTCAGCGTAGGTCAATACCCCTCCGCAACCGCTATACGCAGAGCGTGGAGAGAGGGAAGGGATGCTTTCGCATATATGCCCACGGAAGCGGCAGAGGTCTTTTTAAACAGCGAGCGCAGTGCCCCCGAGGAGCTTTCAAAAGCTATGCTTATGTATTTCCGTCTTGCCGACCCAAAGGATTTTGAGGATGTAGCCGAAGCCGAGGGTGGGATAGCCAACAGAATTATCAATGCCTCGAAAGAAGCGAGAAACGGAGAGGAATTTTTTGAGCTGCTCAGGACGAAAAGATATACCGACGCCAAGCTCAGACGGGCAATTCTTTTCTGTATGACAGGCGTTACACAAGGGCTTTTAAAGCAACGCCCCGCTTACGTGACACTCCTTGGAGCAAGTGACAAGGGCAGGGAGCTTATAGCGAAAGCGCGTAAGAGCGATACAATAAATATCGTCACCAAACCCGCCGATGCGCCGAAGGATACCGAGCAGTTCGAGACGGGAGAGAAGCTTGAAGCCATATTCACCCTATCCCTCAAAAACAGCGCATCCCTTGGAGAAAGCTACCGAAAGAATGCGTTTATAAAATGATATGTAAAACCTTGTAGGGACAGGCGTCCTCGACTGTCCGAGAAGGTAAATGCAGTACGACCGTCTGTGTTAATACAAGTTTTTTCGTGCGGCAGGGGAGCGCCTTGCAAGAAAAATTCATTTACTTTTAGCATAGTTATAGCGCTATGTCAAGTTTTTTTCATTTTTTATAAAATTCTCAAAGCTTATGCAAAAGATTTTAACAACTGTTGACTTTTCGTTTTTTGCGTGATATAATATATAGGATATATGAACGATACGGAAGGAGAATATAGATATGGCAGACGAAATCAAAGAGCTTGTAAGCGGCAAATATCTTGAATATAAGGGACTTCCTCTTGTAAGAGAGGGCGATACCATCTGTTACGGCGATATGGAGGGAAAGTGCATACTTATCCTTGAGATAATGTCCTACAAGAAGGACGGAGATAAGGAGCTTCCCGATAAGATACTCATTCAGGTGCTTGACCCCAAGGACCAGTCCAAGATATTCAGACAGGGCAATAAGCAGGGTCTTTACGAGGCATTCAGCCTCGGACTTGTTTGGTTCAATCACGAAATGCAGAAATAACTCGAAAAAGAACTCCTTCGGGAGTTCTTTTTTTGCTTTTATGGAAAAGAGTAACTCTTGACAAAAGCTCTTGAAAAGTGTTATAATTATAATTGGAATATTTTTATCATTTACCGCGCCGAATGGGAGGAACATATATGAAAAAATTACTCGTTATTGACGGAAACAGTATACTCAACAGAGCCTTTTACGGCATAAGGCTCTTGACTAATAAGGACGGGCTCTATACCAACGCTATCTACGGTATGGCAACCATAATAGAGCGCCATATATCCAATATTTCTCCCGACTACTGCGCTGTGGCGTTTGACCTTAAGGCGCCTACCTTCAGACATAAGATGTATGACGGGTACAAGGCTAATCGAAAGGGAATGCCAGAGGAGCTTGCGGTCCAGCTTCCTTACGCCAAGGAATGTATGGCGGATATGGGCTGTATGGTGCTCTGTCTTGAGGGCTACGAGGCTGACGACATTCTGGGAACTCTTGCAAAAATGGCATCCGAGGAGGGTGTTGAGGCATATATTCTTACGGGCGACCGTGACTCGCTTCAGCTTATAGGTGACACCACGAGGGTACTGCTTGCAAAGACTAAGGAAACCGTCAACTTTGACAGAGCGGAGTTCAACAAGACCTATGGCCTTGAGCCCGAGCAATTCGTGGACGTAAAGGCGCTTATGGGTGATAGCTCTGATAATATCCCGGGTGTGGCGGGTATAGGTGAAAAGACCGCCTTGAAGCTTATATCGGAATTTGGAGGGCTCGACGGGCTTTATGAAAGGCTGGCTGACTCATCGCTGACCGCGGGAACCAAGCAAAAGCTTGAGAGCGGCAAGAATATGGCTTATCTTTCCCAGACCCTCGCAAGAATAAATTGCGACGTTCCGCTTGATATAACTCTCTCCGACTGCGCCTACGGCGGAATGAAAAGAGCAGAGCTTTACAACCTTTTTGTGGAGCTTGATTTTCTTGCTCTTATAAAGAAGTTCGGACTTGAAAACGCGGCTCTGGAATGTACCGATTTTGTTGAGAAAAGCGCCGAATGTGCCGAAACTGTAACGGCAACCGCGGATGACCTGAAGGCTCTTTCTGGAAGCAAGCTTTCTGCCGCTATATGCGCCGACGGAAAAATAGCGTTTTTCGACGGAAAAAAGAGATACATTTGCGACGGTGAGAGTGCCAAAGCTCTTTTTGCCGCTGCAAAGGTAGCGGTTCACGATTCCAAAAGATTTTATAAAAGCATTGTGAAGGACGAGGGAAGCATAGCCTTTGACACTATGCTTGCTGCGTACGTTCTTGACTCCACAATGGGAGATTTCTCCGTTGAAAAGCTTGCTCTTATATTCTTGGCAAAGACGCTCAACGAAGACTACGCCGAGGATATGGCGGTGTTCGAGCTTCGAGAGGCTCTTGAGAAAGGAATAAACGAAAGAGATAACCGAGAGCTGTTATATGATATAGAGATGCCTCTTGCCAAGGTTATTGCCGATATGGAGACCGTAGGCTTCCGTATAGACGTAGAGGGAATAAAAAGGTACGGAGTAGCCCTCGGAGAAATGGCTGAGGCGCTCAAGCAGAGGATATACGTTTATGCGGGCGAGGAGTTTAATATAGGCTCACCCAAGCAGCTTGGTGAGATTCTTTTCGAGAAGATGAATCTGCCAAAATCGAAAAAGACCAAGACGGGATATTCCACCGACGTGGACGTGCTCAAAAAGCTTATACCGTACCATCCCATAATCGAGGATATACTCGATTACAGGCAGGTGACAAAGCTGAAATCCACCTACGCCGACGCCCTTGCCAAGGCGGCTGACGAAAACGGCAGGATACACAGCGTTTTTAACCAGACGGGAACTGCTACGGGCAGACTTTCCTCGGCAGAGCCAAATCTTCAGAATATCCCCGTCCGTACCGATATGGGCAGGGAATTCAGAAAATATTTTGTTCCCCAAAACGGTGACTATTGTCTGATAGATGCGGACTATTCACAAATAGAGCTCCGCATACTTGCTCATATCTCGAATGATGAAAATATGATAAACGCCTTTTTGTCGGGCGAGGATATCCATACTATGACGGCATCCAGAGTGTTCGAGGTGTCTCCCGAAAATGTTACACCCGAGCTCAGAAAAAGAGCTAAGGCTGTGAATTTCGGAATACTTTACGGAATAGGTGAATTCTCTCTTTCCGAGGACCTCGGTATATCAAGAGCTCAGGCTAAGAGGTATATCGAGAGCTATCTTGCGGGCTTTCCCAAGATATCCGAATATCTCGAAAACGTCAAGGCGGACGCTCACCGTGACGGATATGCCACCACTCTTTTCGGACGCAGAAGAAGGATAGCGGAGCTTGAGTCCTCAAATAAAAATCTCCAGCATTTCGGAGAAAGAGTGGCTATGAACAGTCCTATTCAGGGAACTGCGGCAGATATAATAAAGATAGCTATGGTCAGGGTGGCAAAGGAGCTTTCCGACAGTAAAATTGACGCAAGACTGATACTTCAGGTGCACGATGAGCTTCTCGTTGAGTCCCATAAGGATTGCGCCGAAAAGGCGTATGAGATACTTGTCAGATGTATGGAGGAGAGCACAAGGCTAAGAGTTCCTCTTGATGTGGATGCTCATATTGGTGGCACTTGGTTCGAAGCAAAATAATGTAAAATAAAGGTAAAAATACGGTGTATTTCCAAAAATATACAATTTTTGTCCTTTGGCACAAAAAATTGTCAGAAAAATCACAAATTTGTCTGATAATTTGGATAAAAGCTATGGACATTTGCGCGAGATTGTAGTATAATATAGAATTGGAATAGGAGTTATATCACAAGATATATACCCTAACTATTTTTGACAAACGAAGGTAGGAAACAGGGATGAAGATTCAAAAAATAAAGGAGCTTCTTGACGCTCGTGTCCTTTGCGGTGAAGAAAACCTCGAGGGTGAGGTCCACTCCGCATGCGGATGCGATATGATGAGCGACGTGCTTGCTTACGTTAAGGATCAAGCTGTATTGCTTACAGGACTTTGTAATCCCCAGGTCGTGCGCACCGCTATGATGATGGATATGAGATGCATAGTCTTTGTGCGCGGTAAGATGCCTACCGAAGACGTTATAGAGCTGGCCCGCGATGCAGGAATAGTTATACTCGCCACAGATACGAGGATGTACGTTGCATGCGGAGTTTTGTACGCTCAAGGACTCCATGGGGGTGAGTGTCACAAATGACCGAGCAGGTAAAGTTTCATTTTGATATAGACGGAGAGAATTTTACCTCCGCGGGAGAGGCTTCGGTAAGGATAAAGAAAATGCTTCGCGAGATGGGCTTTTCATCCGAGGTCATCCGACGTGTTTCCGTGGCTATGTACGAGGGTGAGATAAATATGGTCATCCACGCAAACGGCGGAAGCGCAGACGTTATCGTGAGCAACGATAAGGTGGAAATAATACTTGCCGATAACGGACCCGGAATCGCAGATATAGAGCAAGCGATGAAGGAGGGCTTCTCAACAGCGCCCGAAAATATCCGTTCACTCGGCTTTGGCGCCGGAATGGGTCTGCCGAATATGAAAAGATATACTGATGATATGAGAATAGAATCCGAGGTGGGAAAGGGCACTACCATTTATATGACGGTAAACGTCTGATCCTACTTTTGGAAAGGAGTATAAAATGTTAAACAATAAGCATTCGGTTACTCTTGATCTTTCCAGATGCAAAGGTTGTACCAACTGTATAAAGCGCTGTCCTACCGAGGCGATACGAGTCAGAGAAGGACACGCTATAATAAAAGAGGATATGTGCATCGACTGCGGTGAGTGTATCCGACTTTGCCCGTACAAGGCAAAAAAGGCTACTTACGACAGATTTGAGGATTTTGCCGATTATAAATATAAGATCGCGCTTCCCGCGCCCGCACTGTACGGACAGTTTGAGGACATTGAGGATGTGGACAATATACTTAACGCGCTCCTTGAATGTGGCTTTGACGCAGTATATGAGGTCTCAAAGGCGGCGGAGCTGGTCACAGAGCATACCAGAAGGTATATGAAGAAAAGTGACCTTCCTATGCCCATAATAAGCTCAGCGTGTCCCGCCATAGTAAGACTTATAAGTCTGCGCTTCCCATGTCTTGTGGATAATCTTCTTCCGCTTATGCCACCCATAGAGTATGCGGCCAGACAAGCGAGAAAAGAGGCGCTGGAGGCTCATCCCGAGCTTAGCGATGAGGATATATGCGTGCTGTTCCTGTCACCCTGTCCCGCTAAGATAAGCTATATAAAAAATCCTCTGGGTGTAAATCAGAGCGCTGTCACGGGCGGACTTGCCATAAGCGACTTTTATTTCAAGCTCCGTTCAAAGTATAGGAACATAGAGGAGCCTAAGGCACTTTCCACCACGGGAATAATAGGGCTCAACTGGGCAGGCTCGGGCGGAGAGGCAACGTCTATACTTTCTGATAAATACCTTGCGGCAGACGGAATAGAGAACTGCATAAGGATACTGGATGAAATAGAGAACGGCTCGATGCACGACCTTGAGTTCGTTGAGCTTAACGCTTGTATAGGCGGATGCGTGGGCGGAACGCTTACGGTGGAAAATCCGTTTATTGCGAAGGCGAGATTGCGCTCCTTGCGTAAGTATCTGCCTATTTCGGGTAACCGTATAGAGGATGACGAGGCGCTGACCCCTGATGTTTTTTATGATAGGGGAATAGATAATAACACGTCCTGCGTTCTGTCGGAGGACAGATTTACCGCAATAGCTAAAATGGCGGAGATAGAGGAGATATACAAGGATCTTCCTCACCTTGACTGCGGCTCCTGCGGAGCGCCAAACTGTCACGCTCTTGCGGAGGATATAATCAAAAACGAGGCGAAGCTTGGAGACTGTCTCATACAGCTTCGTGATAAGCAAAATAAGAGCTGACATATGTCAGTCGGAGGTAAGTATGACCGTCAGAGAGCTTTCGGAAATGTCTGAATTTAAAGTGGTCTGTATGCCCGATGGCGAGAGAGAGATAAAGGGCGGCTATGCGGGGGATCTGCTTAGCTGGGTAATGGGACGGGCGTCCGAGGACGACGCTTGGGTCACCATTATGTCCAACGTCAATATAGTTGCGGTGTGCACCCTTGCCGATCCTGCGTGTATAATACTTTCCGAAAACGTACAGCCCGACCCCGAAGCAAAAATGAGAGCGGAGCAACAGGGAGTAAATATACTTTCCACAGAGCTTGATACCTTCAGCGCGTGCGCAAGGATAGCGGCACTGCTATGACCCGTTACTATTACGACCTTCACATACACTCATGCTTGTCCCCCTGCGCTGACGATGATATGACACCCAACAATATCGCTGGAATGGCGGCATTGAAGGGCTTGAACATATTGGCGCTTACCGACCACAACTCCACAAAAAACTGCCCCGCGTTTTTTGAGGCATGTAAGCGGCAGGGAATAATCCCCATAGCGGGTATGGAGCTTTCTACCGCGGAGGATATACATCTGGTATGCCTATTTCCCGAGCTTGAGGACGCGATGCGATTTGGCGAGGAGGTAAAAAAGCATCTGATGCCCTTGAACAATCGCCCCGAGATATTTGGAAATCAACTGATACTTGACGGGGAGGACGAGATCGTAGGCGAGGAGGAGCTGTTGCTCATTTCTGCAACCGATCTCCCCATAGACGAGGCGGTAACACTGGCAAAGAGCTTCGGAGCCCACGTTCATCCCGCCCACATTGACAGACAGTCAAACGGGATAGTAGCTATACTTGGTGACGTTCCCGAAGAATACGGATTTCGTGTGTTTGAGCTGCGAGAGAGGGAAAGCCTTGAAAAGCTTTCAACAGTAGTTGAGGAGCTTTGCGAGGATACTATGATAATCTGCTCGGATGCCCATCATCTCTGGGATATCAGCGAGGCGGAGAACTGCGTGCTCCTTGATGACGAGCCTTACAGCTCGGCACTTGTGAGAAAGCGGCTTTTTGAAAGGCTCGAGAGAGCCGATATGGTTTGATTTATTTAAATTAAAATAAATAAATATAAAAATAAAACGGAGGAATTTTTCAAATGAAAAAGACTTTGACCACAGTAATGTTCCGTGGAACAAAGGCTCAGGAAGAGCAGCTTGACGCTGTAATTGCCGAGCTTAAGGACACACCCGGCGCATTGATGCCTGTACTTCAGCAGGCGCAGGAAATCTACGGATATCTGCCGATCGAGGTTCAGAAGATGATCGCTCTGAAAATGGGCGTTTCCATCGAAGAGGTTTACGGCGTATCCACCTTCTACTCGCAGTTCGTTCTTAACCCCAAGGGCGAGGTAGCTATCGCGGTTTGCCTTGGAACGGCTTGCTACGTAAAGGGAAGCGGAGATATTCTTGATAAGATCACACAGATCCTCGGCTTGCCCGCAGGCTCTACCACTCCCGACGGAAAGTATTCTCTTGAAGCAACAAGATGCATAGGTGCATGCGGACTTGCTCCCGTACTTACCATCAATAATGAGGTTTACGGAAGACTTGTTCCCGCCGATATGGAAGGCATCCTTGCAAAGTACAAATAAGACCCCGATATGAAAGAGCTGTCACTCAATATTCTTGATATTACCAAGAACTCGGTAAGCGCCGGTGCGTCTCACATAGACGTGTTTCTTGACGAGACACCCGACGGCATACTTAAGCTTACTATAAGGGATAACGGTTGCGGTATGAGCGAGGAAACGCTCAGAGGAGTTACCGACCCCTTTTATACCACCCGTAAGACCAGAAAGGTCGGAATGGGGTTGCCACTTCTTAAAATGGCGGCTGAACAGACGGGAGGAAGGCTTCATATCGTTTCCTCGGACAAGGAAGGCGAAAGCGGCACTACGCTTGAGGCAATCTTTGATACGAGGAGCATCGACTTCGCGCCTGTTGGAGATATAGTTTCGACTGTATGTATCCTCATTGCGGGAAGCCCCGAGATAGACTTTGATTTTCACGATATTTCACCGAGAGGTACGGTATCGCTGAAAACCGCAGAGCTCAGGGAGGTGCTGGGAGATATATCGCTTGATGAGCCCGAGGTTCAGGATTGGATAAAGGGATATCTTGAGGAGCAGTACGGGGCATTGAACAACTGATTAAATTTTGAAAAAATAAACGGAGGAAACACTTATGAAATCTTTGGCAGAACTTGCTGCTATCAGAGAAAAGATGCAGAACAAGGTCGTTATCCGCGAGGGAATGGGAACAACAAGAGTTGTTGTCGGCATGGCAACCTGCGGAATCGCGGCAGGCGCAAGAACCGTTCTTAGCGCATTCGTTGAGGGTGTAAACGCAAACGGTCTTACCGATAAGGTTGCTGTTACTCAGACAGGCTGTATCGGTATTTGCCAGTATGAGCCCGTAGTAGAGATATTTGAAGAGGGCAAGGAAAAGGTAACCTATGTAAAGCTCGACGCAGCTAAAGCAGCTGAGATCGTTGAGAAGCACCTCAAGGGCGGTAAGGTCGTTGAGGAATATACCATCGGCGCATACAAAAACTGATTTTGACAGAGAAAGGATAACAGAAAAATGATTAGATCACACGTTTTGATTTGTGGCGGTACAGGCTGTACTTCATCCGGAAGTGTCAAGATCAAGGATGCAATGGAAGCCGAGATACTCGCTAAGGGTCTTGCAGACGAGGTAAAGGTAGTTCTTACAGGATGCTTCGGTCTTTGCGCACTGGGACCCATTATGATCGTTTACCCCGAGGGAACTTTTTATAGCTGTGTAACGGCTGAAGATGTTCCTGAGATAGTAAGTGAGCATTTGCTTAAAGGTCGTCCCGTTGAAAGACTCGTATATCACGAGGCAAAGAACGAGGATGTTCATCACGCAACATCTCTTTCCGAAACCGCTTTCTACAAGAAGCAGAAGAGAGT